>Ga0247722_10000146_pt1 | contig 43379 bp, 12 predicted proteins | sample MSEWelMarce3H_FC_FD_189094 | JGI IMG/M metagenome (GOLD analysis project Ga0247722, IMG submission 189094) | Subsurface sediment microbial communities from gas well in West Virginia, United States - MSEEL Well Study Marcellus 3H_FC | ecosystem: Environmental > Terrestrial > Deep subsurface >... | reverse complement strand
TTTAGTATCTAGCCATGACACAAAATGTGTTATAAATTTGGATGCGGGTATATTAAGATTCATCTGTCAACTGTATTGTATATGACACATGTATTTATTAGGGTTTTTTGCAAATAATAATTCTATAGGCATATAGTATATTTATGTCTGCTCTATTAAATTTAAATCCCATACCACTTATTCCGTGGAAAGGGAGAACGTTTAACCAAATACATTCATCTATTCAAAAAAATGGACAAATAAGCGCAGATATAATAATCAATCCAAACTTATTTGCGGCAAATCCATTGAAAATATATAGACGTGAAATTGCGAGCACTTCTGCAACTACATGCGGATCGAATGCATCATTGCGAATTGACGAGTTTAATCGCCCAAATGGTACAATCAATAATAGTGTTGCAACGACTATAAAGGATTTAGTCAACACATTAGATAATACAATGCCGAATAATAAATGTGAAAATTATGAAAGCTGTAGTGTGGTTTTGTCACCCGCGGCAAACGCTCGTAATCGAGTACGTAGTAGTGGGATGATTAAACGAAAATTTAACGAAGGCAAGAATGACGACACATATTATACATCATCGTCGCAATATTTGACTAGCCGTAACCGTACATTTGTGCAAAACCAGTATAATTATATAAGAAAAGGGGATTCGACCGCAAAACCCGGGTCAAATCTAGCATCCGCAAATGTGTATTCTCCCAATGGCACAAATCATTGTTTAAAATATTTCATTCCCGTGGATACATCATTTGGATATAAATGGGTCAACAAATATGATTCAAGTACTCCCCGCAATCTAATCGCGAATACAACCACGTATCAGGTTGCTATTCCGGCGGGGTACTATACATTGGATGATTTAAACCGCAAATTCAAACAGGCCATGTTTGCAAATTTACATTATTTCATCAAAGACCCGGCCGGAAGAACCACCGAATTTTATAGTGATAACATCTCATATGCATTAAACTTTGGATATAATAACAATGCGAATGTAATCGAATTGCAATCATATCGAATTGATGCCACCGTATTTCCGTCAAGTAATTATATTATTCCTACCAATGGTAACGACTCACCCACATGGGCCGTTGTTCCGTCATCTGGTTTATACCCACAGTTCGTGATCGCTGATAACATATTAAAATCCGCAATAGGATTTAATGCCGCGTCTTACCCGAGCACAAATGCCACATCGGCCGATATTTATAAAGTATTTACATCCAGTTTTACGCCGGGAATTCAGCCGTTATACGTAAAATTATACTACAAACCGAACAACCCACAGTTTGCTCAACAAGGTGGTGTGAATTCGAGTGACTTAATCACTCGTAAAAAATATAATTCCATAACAAACTCGTCGGCTTCATATCGAACTGCTTTTGGCGGGGCGGTGGCGAATGCACTCGCGTACGGTGTCCCATCCAATGGATATACTGTAAAGGACAAAATTGGGTACCCAATGAAGAAAACCCCCACATTTTCAAAATACTCGACTGAAATGAAACAGTGTTCTGTCACCAGTTTCGCAAACGCAATATAAACAGTCGTCGAAACAATATGAATAATATGTCATATTGTTTACATAATGGTAAAGTTTTTAGTGGGAATTCTGTGTTCGAGTAACATTCGATTATTACACGAATCGTTCAACAGCGCAATTCATCAAAAAAATTTCGACGATTATGAAATATATATAATCGTAAATACGAGAAATGAACAATTTTATGAAGATGTTATGCGCGAATTTGGGTACCATACACATTCGAAACTGAAAAAAATAGTTAGAACCGAATCAAATGGGTACCCGGGAAAGGGGCATAATTCGGTGTTGTCTATATTTCGCGCAGAGAACAACTATGAAAACCTCGTTATGTTAGACGGGGATGATTTTTTCTTTCCATACACACTAGAACGTATTAATAATGTTAAAAATGAAAAACAATGTGATGTGATTACGCTGAGCGGAAATGCCAAAATACGTTGTATATCTGCCAGTTTTGAAAAAACGACCAACAATTCGGGCGAACAAGTGCATTGTTACAATATGACATGTAATTATGACATATATGAACCAAAAAATATCAAAAACATACACTCTGATTACAACGAAGTATTGGCCACCCCATATCGGCTACTATGTACAAATCGAAAAATACTGGATAAATATGAGAAATTATACGATGAGCGTATGTATTTGTATGACGATTTTTTGTATACGATCATATTGTATAAAGAATGCAAACGCACTGAATTTAACGTTCTCCATTTAAGCGACCAATACATATATTTATATAATGCTACAAATGAAAATAGTGCATCTCTTCGACCGGTTGACCAGACGCAAAAAAATGACGAAAATGATACTAAGTACAAGCGTGAAATCATAAAGCAACATGTAGAAAAATATGATATTACGGATATAGAAATCACACCCTACAATACAATTATTAACGATACGATTAATGTGGAAGAAATGCAGGATTATCATAAAAAAATGATATATAAAATACATACGCTAGTTCTACCGAAACTACCTCAAAAGATCATATTATTCATAGATTATAGTGAATGGGACTACAATACAATCAATGAACGACCGCTAGGTGGAACAGAATCCGCCATATATAACCTGTCAAAATTATTGTCAAAAAAATATACAGTATACGTTATGACACCTTCGCCGAATATATTATCCGTTAATCATAATTTGCAATATTTGCCTTTAAATGAAGAATTTATAAAGAGCATTCGGCCAGATATTATTGTATTTCAGGGGCAATCGGTTCTCCCTCGAACGTTTTTTACCGATATAAATCCAAATATATTGTTATGGAATTGGATACATCATGATATTTCTGTCGAATTTATTAAGCCCAATGTCATTCATTATCCATTCGACAAATACATTTTTGTAAGTAATTGGCAAAAAAATCGATATATTCAAAAATTTAAGTTGCAACATAACAAATGTGCCACCCTTCCCAATGGCATTTCTCCATTCATTCAGTTAGACCAGTTAAAACACCTCACGAAAGAAAAAACGTTGGTATATTTTAGCACTCCATACAGAGGTTTAATTGTCGCATATTATTTGTTTCAAGTAATAAAAAAATACATTCCGGATATTAAATTTAAAGTATTTTCATGTTTTGGTCGTGAAATCGTGAAATCTAAAACCGAATATTTGCCAATAAAAGATGCAAATGAAGCATGTCATAATGATTACGATCGTTATTATAAACACGTATACGAGCTATTGATTCAAGACCCACATATCGAATTCTATGGTTCGGTTCCACAAAAGGTCTTATTTGACCATGTAAAAACATCAATGATATTCTTTTATCCAAACACATATGCAGAGACGTGCTGCACGTCGATATTGGAAGCAATGGCGCATAGATGTAATGTAGTTTCATCGGAATTGGGTGCTATACCTGAAACGGCCAATGGATTTGCGAATTTATATAATCCCAATATTGATGTTCTTCATGATGCATATTCAACCGATTATTGTGTGACACACCCGGTTCAAATCGACCAAATACCTGAAAGTTACCAGCGCCAATTTATGGAAAAAACGATCGATCTAATCATAAATTATTACAGTGATTACAATCAACAACTGTTATCGAATCAACAAACATATGTATCGAATTGCACGTGGGAAAAACGTAGAGAAATATTCACGCGATTCATTCCAGAATATTAATACATAGTTATGAATTTCAATTGATGTATTCACTGCGGAATATATCAATCTTGTAATGCTCGGCTTATGTCATTTGCAAAAACACGTTGGAATTCAATGCAATTATATTGTAATGTAGGTCGTGTTTCACGCACCACTGCATACATTTTTGCACGTTCATTTTAATTAAAGCATCAATTTTGTCTTGGTTATGCTTGTTATCAATTAACAATATGGTATAATGGATATTTTCTATTTGCTGCTGGCCCAATATGGCGTTGTATTCTTCCAATTTCGATACAAAACATAGCGGCAATGGAATGTTTAAAAACCGATGCACAAACATATTGTTTACCAGACCGGGTGGTGCTATCATTTTCTCAAACGCTTTCTGTATAAATGGGAAAAACTTTTCACATGTTGGCAATAAAAAATTCTTACACACTATATACTTTTCCGAGTTGGCATACCGACTGGTGTTTGGTTTTGTTATATATACTTTATCATAAAATGAGGTTAATATGCACAATATATCCATGGTATGTTGCATAAAACAATCGAAGACCTTCAATACAAAGGTTCCCCCCTTTTTTTGCATGGTTACTGCATAGCATACCTGCGCGAACAATAATTGCGCAATGGATACTTCCTGACTATTGAAATCAAATGAGAAATCGAAACCGCCATCCGCGGTAATAAAATCGATAGATGATTTATACGCGTCCTTACAACCGAGTAGGTTTTTTACAGATAAAATATTGCCAGTGCCGTCTAGTCCTCGTTCAATATAAACATTCGGGTTTTGCTTTAAAAATGTGTTCGTTTTTTTCCAGCCGGGTATATTTGGGTCGTTATGTTCATCCATGAGTGTCATGCCAATGTAAATGTCGCTCTTATTTTTGCGCAACATCGATATTGCTTCAATAAACCCACCTGGTCCTTCTGCCAAATGAAATGTGCTGATCGGGTTGGAATTAGTTGTAAGTTGAAACGTTTGTATAATTTCTATCATTTTAAAAAACGAGCGAGATAATGGCTTCGCTTTTGCAACACTTAACTTTTTGTATGGCACTGTTGAATGAACATATTCGTATGGATTCGTATATTTTTTAAATATATCCCAATCTTTTTCCCTATAATCGATTTTCTGTTTAATTTCGGATAAATACGTGGATAACGAGTTCGAAATAACCGCAGTTGGCGGTGTATCCGTTTCGATATAATCAATATATTTATGTATTAAAAAAGGGTTCTTAGGTAATAAATAATAGGACATGTTTTGATAATATAACTATTGTAAAATATTTATATTGTTTGTGGTTATGCATGAATATGTACATAGTACAATGACCTTATTTCTTACCGATTATTTTTAGTTTTGGTTTTTTCTCGGGTTGTGGCGGATTCACGTCGCTCGCCGATTCTTCTTGCACCGGCGTAAAGTTAGTCAACAATATCTTTTTCTGTGTTTTTTTGATAACCATCTTTTGTTCAGTGGCCTGTTTCTCTTGGGCCTGTTGCTCTTGGTCGCGCTGTTCCATTTTTTGCACATTTTCTTCTCCGTTCTTATCGACGATTTCTTTCTGTTTTGTAATCACTTCACCCATCTTTTTAGCATCCACATTGCGTATTTTCTTAAATACAAAATACCGGTTCATAAACGAGATTTGTTTTTCTTCCGGTGACATATACATCGCATCTTTGTAGTCCGCTTTCGTATTGGGTCGCATTTTGGTTTCTTTGCTCATTTGTGCAAACAACTCGCCAAATAGCCCACTGCTGTCTGGGAGATTCATGTTTATGGCCTCGTCTTTTGATATTAACACAAATCCGTAATCTTCCATCAATTGCGTGAAATATTTAAAATTCACCAAATATTCGCGAAATACCTTATTGATGCTTTCTTGAAACACATCAATCGCGTATCCCAAACTCAAATCATCTTCGGGAAATCCGGTCTGGTCATACATACGGGTCAATTCGAATATCTTACGTTCACCCTTGAATATGCTAAGGCTTTCTTCTTTTCGTTTATTTCGAAGTAAATCGAATACGGTTTGCCCATCGTAACATGTGCCGATGAAATATCCTTGCAATCGCGTACATTCGGTTAAGTTACGCAGGAAATGATGAAGTGTGGTGCTATTTTCGAAGAAGTAATGCATTGCGAATTGACATGAACTGATGTGAAATCCGGGCTCAGCTACACCATAATTGCGATAGACTCCTTTTCCTAACATGGTTGCGTCTTTTGCGCCTGCGCCAAACACCGCATTTGTAATTTGTTTGTCTTTTTCCGTATAAAGTGCAGTGCCAGAGCGAATGTTTACACCACTATTACCATGCACAAATAGAGCGGATGGCATATGTGTATATTTCTTTTTTGCTTTTAAATATCTTGCGCACGCACCATCCAGCTGATTATGTATGTTATCCTTGGAAATATCAATTCCAAAGACGAATTTTAATTTCGCATAAATCCATTTCGACAAATCGCCGGCCTTTCCAACCGCATAATCAATGAGGGTATCGTCGCGATTTGACACTGACGATATTAACTTCGATTTTACGTATAAATTGTGAAAGTTTCGCAGTGCCTGTGTACTCGTTTCATCCGTGGTTTTGCTGTAATACACTTCGTCCACGCGCTCCGGGATATTTTGTCCAGTGCTTATCATTTCGGCGGTAATTGGATTATGTATGGAATGCCAGTTGTTGTTTGCAACATGATATGCGTTTCCGTAATTTTTCTTTATTCCCGATAATAATTCGGCGGTTTTATCATAACGAACACGCAAAGGAACCCAACGCCATCCATCTTGATTTGTAATGACATACTTGAATTCAACAATCATGTTTTCTTCAAAATACTCGCCTTCTTCGGTTTGCATTAAGAATCGACCATCTACATCTTGCAACATCATATTACATAAGTGCGCGTTTTTATCGTAAGGATCGGTGGGGTAAAACGGAACGGGCTTGTATTCGTTTTCGTCATCGACCGCGCCGTCTGTTTTCACATCACTATCGTCCAATATGGTTTGACACGGATTTAAGAACCCGTGCATGCGCTCACTGAATCCGCATCGCAACACCAATGTTTTATATTGAGACACCGATTGGACGCCCTGTAAATTCTTTCCGTCTTGAAAAATATGGCTGATTTCGTCTTTTCCCATTTTGTTCTTTTTAATGGTCACTAAGAAATCGATGGTATTGAATTCGGCGGGCTTCCATTTAAACGAATGGTCCCATGTAGATTTCGTCTTAGGCCCGGGCTTTCCGCCAACAGATGAACCGCCAACCGCAAATTTGGCCGGTGTGAAAATCAACCCATCCGTATTATATTCGTATATGCCATCTCGCGTATTCGACAATATTTTCGAACAGCCATCAAAGATGGTATTTTTATCCGTATCATAATAGAATGCTTTGCAGTGCACGCGGAAATCGCACGGATTGCTATTTTTACACGACTTCACTTCACCTGAGCCGGGGTCGTCCAATATCGAAACCGGATTCAATAAATCCACAAATTTGTGTAACAATGGCAATCTGGCTTCTAGTTCTTTCTTTTCTTCCGTTGCTGTGGGTAAGAACGGATATTCCCGAACCGATTTTTCATGGATATAATATACATCGAATGCCGCATACAAATTAATAAATTTCCCATGTTTATCGTGTTTGATATGTTCACCATCCAACAAACTATTGAATAACGTTTTCTCGGTGGTTTTGGTTCCCGTAAACATCACATTCATATTTGTGTCAATCAAATAGATACGTCCATCGCCGTGAATATACAACAACGTTCTGTCGCCATCCGCCTTATCCGTCACAGTATAATTGTTGCGAATATTGGGTGTAAGCATATTTGAGTTGGTATTATCGACCACGTTTTCTAATTGAAGCGTAAACGAACCCGGGCCAATAAAATTCGACGATGTGATGCGCCGTTTGTTGTCGGCGGGATTTGCCGGGTCGGCGGGTCCATGCAACAAATGCATATAAGACTGTAATATCCCATCGCGATCTTTGTATGAAATAGGGAATTTTGTGCCCTGTATTCCACTTAACACAATGCGAATGCATTTACGGATTGCGACCATTAATTTCGGCATGGTGTTAAAATCACTACCTGGACCAACGCGATAGTTGTCTACTTCCAACTCAATCTCATAATGTTCTACACCAGTAAACACCTCGGCTTCTTGTATCGTATATTGGGGGACTTCCACTTTGTTCATTTTCTTCGACGATTTCACAATGGTCAAATCCGCAAAAATGGGCAAATCGGGGTGACGAAACCGGACGCGGTTCATTGAACGAAATATTTTCATGGAATCGTTCCATTTGTCAATTATTTTGCGGCTGTTTTGCGACTGAATATGAAAATCTTGCTCGGTTTGATACGAAACACGGAAATTGAAATCTTCTACATCGAATTTGTATATCATTTCGCCGGATTTGGTAGTGGCCGTCATTTTCTGTGTGAACTTTATTTTATTGAAAATCGTAGATGGCATATCAATGAGCCGTTGAATACTATTTGTGCGACAATATTCCTGGATCAAATCGAGACCCGTGATTTCGGCGCGCATGTTGGATATTTTCTTTTCACCAGTTCGGGGATCTGTATATTCATTTTGTATGCGCAACATATGGGTGCCATCATCCGTGTCCGGGGTAAATCCACAAGCATATAGTTGTTTGACCACATTGTCATAGTCGATTTTTGAAACGGGCTTTGAAATTCGCGGGTTTGTACCAAATCGTAGTTCTAACTCACTGGTCTTGCCGGCATTCGGTACGAGCGGATTACTTTCTAAATAGTGTTGAACTATGCGCTCAATACCGGACTTTTGTTCCGCCTGTGTCTTCGCTGGCCTATGTTGTGGTTTATCCATTTTTTTCACAGGTTCCCTGGACATAATAATATATTTGTATATAAATAGGGAGATATATTATTATTTCAATTTTCCAGTCAATGATAATTTGTTATTTTTTGAAGAAAAAATGATTGTTCGTATTTATGTTAAAATAAACCGCTAATATGGCCAGGCCATATTATAACCTGATTATATTATCGCCACATTATGACTATATCACTATATTATACTTTGCTGCATATTCTCCAACAATGTCGTGCAGTTCATTTTTCTTATATTTTTCATGGTCATTGTATATGCCGAATAGTTTTGCGTACATAATCAATTCGTCTACTTTATAAGACCCGATTGACTTGAGTGGTTTTTCGTTGTTTTCAATTAACAAACTGCTGCTGCGAATGCGAGCCAGTTCAGTTGATGATGCAGGTTCAGGGCAAATACTGTAATGATTTCTTTCATTTTTATAAATAACATATGTATCGACCGGGTGTGTATCGGCTGCATCAGTCGTAAACTCCATTCGCATATTGTTGGTGGAATTCATAATGATAATATGAATATTGTAATACACGGTGATTGCAATAACACATAGCATGTTTGTTTTATATGGGGCCGTCATAAAATCCGACAAAATTTCTTGAATATTTGCTTTGGTCACTTTGTGATTGGATTGTTTTAGTTTGGACGGGCAGTCGGTTATTTGTTTGGACAATTTTTGTTTCCACTCGAGCTCGAGCATATTATGTTTATTGTGAACCATTAAATATTCGTCGTATTTATGAATGGCAATGTAAATGCACCAAAACAGCGAGTCGGCTTGGGCTGGAGTAAGCGTACTAATGCATGGCTGTTCGGCGGTGGATGTGGGTTGACTTTCTTGCACAACGTCCAATTTTGACACTTGTGTTTCCATGTTCTGCTTTGGTGCAATGGATTTATTATTTATGGTTAACATGTATGGGGTTAGCATTGACATGATAGTTGTAATGGATTCGCTTGCATTGGCCTCGGCTACCGCTGTGCTGGGTAAAAACAGCTTACGTTGAATTATTTCGGTCATTATCTTCCAGCTTCGCTATATGATAGTGTGATGTTATCTTTATCTTCTTTATCATTAAACAATGCAGTCTTGAATTCCGCCTTTTGATATTCAGTCAATGTCAGCGTTTCTTCTTGTTCTTTTGTGTAGGCCACGTATTTTTGTAACTCGGCAATCACATCATCGTTTATATAGGTTAAGTTAACATACACCCCGCTCTTATTTTCGTTCAACTTACATAGATGTTTGGATAAAATGCGCAAAATCTCAATTTGGTGATGCTTATTCATTTTTTCGATGGAGGTTTTCAGACCTTCTAGTAATTCGGTTTTATCCATTCTTTACGTAATTTAATATATTGGGTTTATATAGGTTCCAAAAATACATAAATCGCATGAATTATACATCAGTCAACGGAACGTTTACGTATACGATCACAAATAACTCGTCTTATGTCTTTGATTCCACTGATTATGCAATTATACAGAGCGCGTTTGATCGGTGGGATAATGTAGTGACATTAGACGCCCGACTAGAGGCTGGATATACGATTAGAATCAGTTATAGTGTCGATGTTTTGGAAGTAGGAATATTAGGTGGAGCCAGCTTACAAACTGTTTGGTATTTTAATACGGTCACTTTTGGAAATACGTTTCCTTATGAAGCGGATATAACACTGAATGCTTCTTATTTATCTGGAATGAAAAATGCGGTTCGTAACGACGGAAAAACCAGTTATTATTATGTTTTATTACATGAAATTGGACATATTTTAGGCATTGGTAGTTTGTGGGATTTACCTGGAACACCGAAAGTAAGTTATCTAGACAATGGTGTAACAAAATATTATTATACGGGGGCAAATGCATTACGCGAATATAAATCTTATTTTACAGCCATGGGAAGTAGCTCATTCGTTGGCGTACCCATTGAAGATAATGGGGGAGCGGGAACGGTGAATGTTCATCCAGAAGAAGGACCTGAAGGCGGTGTTTCGGCGGATAATCGATATATTAATGGGATTCTTCATCCGGGACTAGACACGGAACTGATGACTGGATGGCTAGACGGCGCACCGGTATCTACCCCATTAAGTCGAATCACTCTTGGATTTTTACAGGATATGGGGTATACTGTGAATTATAACCTCGCGGATATATATAATATGGCAGCGGGTTCTGGAACATCTAGCATTGATTGGGCGTCTCCAACAGAAACAATACTTCGAGCGAGTAATTTAGAGGCGGGTGACAATTTCGGCCAATCTGTCGCAATAAGTGGAAATTATGCGATTGTGACTGCAACACTTGAAGATGGGAGTAGTACTGATGCCGGATTTAATTGTGGCGCGGCATATATTTTTGAACGCGATGGTTCCGGAAATTGGATTCAAAACCCTATTATACTTCGAGCAAGTAATTTAGGTGCGGGTGACAGGTTCGGTCAGTGTGTTGCAATTAGTGGAAATTATGCGATTGTGGGGGCAACATACGAAGACGGTAGCAGTGATGCTACAGCAGAAAGTGGAGCGGCATATATTTTTGAACGCGATGGGTCTGGAAATTGGGCCGAAAAAACAATACTTCGAGCAAGTAATTTAGAGGTGAATGACAATTTCGGCATTTCTGTCGCAATCAGTGGAAATTATGTGATTGTTGGGGCATTAGGTGAAGACGGTAGCAGTAATGCTACACCCAATAGTGGCGCAGCATATATATTTGAACGAGATGGTTCTGGAAATTGGGCCGAAAAAAATATACTTCAAGCAAGTAATTTAGAGGCGAATGACCGGTTCGGTCAGTCTGTCGCAATAAGTGGTAATTATGCGATTGTGGGGGCATGGCAGGAAGACGGTAGCAGTAATGCTACACTCAATAGTGGCGCGGCATATATGTTTGAACGCGATGGCAATGGAAATTGGGCAGAAAAACAAATACTTCGAGCAAGTAATTTAGGTGCAAATGACTTTTTCGGCATTTCAGTCGCAATAAGTGGAAATTATGCGATTGTTGGGGCATATTTTGAAGACGGTAGTAGTACTGATGTAGATTTTAATAGTGGTGCGGCATATATATTTGAACGAGATGGTTCTGGAAATTGGGCCGAAAAAAATATACTTAGAGCAAGTAATTTAGAGGTATCTGACCGGTTCGGTCAGTCTGTCGCAATAAGTGGAAATTATGCGATTGTTGGGGCATATTTGGAAGACGGTAGCAGTAATACTAGACCCAATAGTGGCGCGGCATATATGTTTGAACGCGACGGTTCTGGAAATTGGGCCGAAAAAAATATACTTCGAGCAAGTAATTTAGAGGCGAATGACAATTTCGGTTATTCTGCTGTCGCAATCAGTGGCAATTATGCGATTGTGGGGGCATGGCAGGAAGACGGTAGCAGTAATGCTACACCCAATAGTGGCGCGGCATATATTTACACCGGTGTAATACCGCCGCCTACCATGACCATAACAGCAACTGCCAGTGGTTCCCCCCTTGCCACTGGTTCAACCACCAAAAATACACCCATAAATTTAACATTTACTGCCTCTGAAGCGATAACTGGTTTTCAAGAAGTTGATATTAGTTTTAATAGAGGTAGTTTAACTAATTTTGCTGCTAGCAGCGCAACGGTTTATACTGCCACATTTACACCAACGATTCAAGGTGCATATACAATTAATGTTCCAGTCGGTGCTTTCACCGCTAATGGTCTAAATAATACTGCAGCATCGACATTTACTTTTAATTTTGATGCTGCACCGACCATGGCCATAACATCAACGACACTGGCCAGCGGTGCAACCTCCAATATTGCATCCATTCCATTAACATTCACTGCCTCTGAAACAATAACTGATTTTGCGGTAGAGGATATTACTTTTAATAAAGGTAGTTTAACTGGGTTTGCTGGAATCGGTACGGAAGGTTCGGTTTATACTGCCACATTTACTCAAGGAGGTCAGGGTGAACATATAATTAATGTTCCAGTAGGTGTTTACATCGATGCTTCTGGAAATGCTAATACTGCTGCATCATCATTTAATTGGACTTATGACAGTGTCCAACCTAATATGGACATATCATCAACCACATTCGGTGTTACCAGTGGTTCAACCACCAATAATTCAACCATAGCATTAACATTCACTTCCTCTAAACCAACAAATAACTTTTTGGTAGGGGATATTAGTTTTAATAGAGGTACATTAACTGATTTGTCAGGTATCGGTACGGAAGGTACGGTTTATACTGCCACATTTACTCCAAATGGTCAGGGTGCACATACAATTTATGTTCCAGTAGATGCTTACATCGATTCTGCTGGAAATAATAATACTGCTTCAAATATATTTACTTGGAGTTATGATAGCAATTCACCTACCATGGACATATCATCAACAACACTCGGCGTTACCCGTGGGTCAACCACAAAAACTACACCCATTGATTTATTATTCACTTCGTCTGAAGCAACAACCAATTTTGCACTAGAAGATATTAGTGTTGCCAATGGTACATTAAGTAATTTTGTTCGTATCAGTGATACTGTTTATACCGCCAGATTTGCTCCAACGAGTCCAGGTCCAGTTGCATGTACAATTGATGTTGCAGCAGGTGCTTACACCGATGCAGCAACAAATCTTAACAATCTCGCCACGCAATTTGCTTTTACTTTTGATAGCGTTGTACCTACCATGACAATAACATCCAGTGCCGGTGTTACAAGTGGTTCAACCATCGATAATCCAACCATAGCATTAACATTCACTTCTTCTAAAGCAACAAATAACTTTGTTGTAGGGGATATTAGTGTTACTAATGGTACATTAAGTGCTTTTGCTTCTAGTAGCCCAACCGTTTATACGGCCACATTTACTCCAACCCGTCAAGGTCTATGTACAATTGGTGTTGCATCATCTGTCTACACTGATTCTGCTGGAAATAACAATGCTGCTGCAAACACGTTCTCGGTTAGTTATATCCCGAAATTCGCGGCTTTCAATGACGCGAATAATTTAGAACAAACATACATTACGGGGTTTTTGGATGTAAGTGGTACCATCAATCATCGTACCGGAGACTTAAATGTCATGGACGGAAACCTGATAGTCAGTTCAGGAAATGTGTCTCTCAATAACGGTAATTTATATGTAGGTGGGAACGGGGTACTGAATTCAAACCTGGCTGTCAGTGAGTCGACAACATTGGGTCGTTTGTCAGTCAGTAACAACATGGATGTGAGCGGTGCATCCGCACTGAACAGCGCATTGGCAATATCCGGGTTAACATCATTTAATAATAATGTCAGTGTTAGTAGCAATAAAACATTCACTGTTGGAACTGGCACAACAGCCATGGGCGGTAGTGCAACCATGAATTCCACGTTGACGGTTGCTGGCGCAGTTTCCATGAATTCTGGTTTGCGCGTTGCGGGTGCAACCACGTTGACAAATGCAATTATGGACGGACCGGTATCCGTTAGTGGACGGGTCGTATTGTTAAACGACATATCGTTTACTGGGCCGAATATTGATATTTGCGGTAATTTGCGTGCACAATATCCTGCAAATAGTATCCCGGCGGCTGCGATTATTGGGGGCATCAGCGTGGTTAATTTATTTAATAATGATGTATCATTGAGCCAGACACTCAGTGTTGGGGGTGCAACGTCTTTATCCACATTGGCTGCGACTGGTAATGCAACATTGAGAAGTACAGTTGGTATTGTCGGGGCAACCACAATGTCCGCATTGACGACTGGCGGTGCTACAACGTTTGGCGGTGCATTGCGTGTTACAGGGAAAGCGGCATTAACGAACGACATATCATTCAACGGATCGCGAATCGATATATGTGGTAATTTATATGCGAATTATCCGGCAAATAGCATTCCATCATCGGCGGTAGTTGGTGGTGGTATAAATCCTATATTTATGACGGATGTTTCAGTCAATGCAATGCTTTCTGTTGCCGGTGCAACCACGCTGAAATCGACGCTGGTGGTTAGTGGGAAAACGGCATTAACGAATAATGTATCGTTTGACATATCATACAGCAGAATAGATATATGTGGTAATTTATATGCAAATTATCAGGCAAATAGCATTCCATCGGCTGCGATTATTGGGGGTACAGACGTTAGTAGTGTGTTTATTACGGATGTTTCAATGAACTCACGATTGTATGTAAAAGATAGCATTAAAATAGGTAATTTGGCGACTGTACAACTTGCTATTCCAGTTTGGTATCAAGATGGTACAACTATAAATGCTGAAAACACCGATGGCGGAGGCAATTTGACCCACTCTGTATCATTATCTGCAGATGGCTCAGTTGTCGCGTTTGGTTGCACTGGCAATGATGGAACTACTGTAAATACTTCTGATAATCGAGGTTCCGTAAGAGTTTATCAACGAGATGCAACAAATACTACCATTGCGCCTATCGGTTGGAAAAAATTGGGTGACGATATTGATGGAGAAGCAGCGCTAGATGAATCTGGTAAATCCGTATCGTTAGTTAAAGATGGGACAAATATTTTCGTAGCAATTGGCGCAAATAAGAATACCGCAAGCGGCGCGCAAGCTGGTCATGTACGTGTTTATAAATATGAGGAAGGCAAAGCTGCACAAACCAACCAAGGCAGTCCATTGTTTGGCCCGCTTGGATGGAAAAGATTAGGGGCAGATATTGACGCAGAGGCTGCATTGGACTGGTTTGGAGCTTCAGTGTCATTATCTTCAAGTTCAAATGGTCTCATCGTCGCAATCGGGGGTAGAAATAATGACGGAATTGGCAGTAATGCCGGCCATGCAAGGGTTTATACATATAATGACCCGAATTGGACAAAATTAGGGGATGATATTGATGGAGAAGCCGCAGGAGACGGGTTTGGAGGTTCAGTGTCGTTATCGGCAGATGGATCAATAGTTGCGATTGGTGCGCGATATAATGCAGGAAACGGCGCTAATAGCGGTAGTGTACGGGTTTATCAAAGAGATGCAACAAATAATTCCATTGCGCCTATCGGTTGGAAAAAATTAGGTGGCGATATTGATGGAGAAGCTGCATCCGACCAATCTGGATTTTCGTTATCGTTAGTTAGCGATGGGACAAACATTATTGTAGCGATTGCTGCAGAAGTCAATAGTCCAAACGGTCACGTACGTGTTTATCAATATGTGGAAGGCAAAGCTGCAGATACTAATCAAACCAATCCTACGTTTGGCCCGCTTGGATGGAAAAGATTAGGCGGAGACATTGACGGAGAATCTGCAACTACAGCTGTCGAACAATATAGTGTATCATTAGCAGCAAATTGGCCAAATGTAATTGTCGCGATTGGTGTAGGTTCAAATGATGGAACGGTTGCGAATAGTGATCGCGGTCACGTGAGGGTTTATAAATATAATGCTAACAAAACTGCAGCAGTTACTGATCAGTCGCTTTCTACATTTGGACCAGTTGGGTGGAATAGAATAGGTCAAGATATTGATGGAACTACCGGTGACCAATCTGGGGCGATAGTATCATTATCAGCAAATGGATCAACCCTCGCCGTTATTGGTAATAGCAGTTATTATGCTGTTAGAGTTTATAAAGTTACTGATCCACAATTATCCACATCGGTATTATCCACATCTGGATTGCAAACTGCCGGCACAGCCACCATCAGTGGCCCATTGGCGGTTACAGGTGCAACTACGCTATCATCCACTTTGACTACCAGTGGCGCAGCTACCATGACTTCATTGAATGTTGCCGGCGCACCTACATTAGCCGCCATGACTGTCACCGGCAATGCAACCATTGGTGGCACGTTGCTAATTGCCGGCACAACGTCTATCGGTGTATCTACTATGAATTCTACCTTATCTGTCGGCGCAGCAACCACCATGAATACAAAACTAGTAGTAAATAGCGACGTTTCCTTGAATAATAGATTAACTGTTGGCGGCGCAACCACCATGAATAGCACGTTAACATTGGCCGGTGCAACGACACTAAACAATACCGCCTTTATGACTTCGTTAGTAACTACCGGTGCAACAACACTTGCTAGCACATTATACGTAGCTAAGTCGGTAACATTTAATGGAGATCTAGATACTTCTGGCGTACTTTTGCAGGCTGCAGTCACCATGCCATCTACATTGACTGTTGCAGGAGCGGCTACACTGTCGCCCGTTCTATCTGTTGCCGGAGCGACAACCGCGAGAAGCACATTAAACGCATCCGGTGCGGTAACCATTGGGGGCATATTAAGCATCGCCGGAGTAACTACCATGTCCGGAGCGTCTACCATGAATGGGAAGGTGTCCGTTGGTGGCGATGTTTCAATGAACTCGACACTGATTGTCACAAATAATGCAACGCTTGCGAGTACATTAGCGGTTGTCGGCCTAACCACATTATCATCCACGTTATATACGTCAGGTAGCACAACTATAAATAGTACGCTGAATGTTACCGGAAAAACAACATTCTTTAACGACGTATCATTTAACAATAATGTTACTATTCCCAACACATTGACCGTGAATAATAATCGTATTACCATCGGGTCGTCGAATATTCAATTTAATGCGGGAATCAGCGTCGATAGTGCAATCATACCAACTGCGATATATACAACGAACAATGCAACTGTTGGTGGAGTACTTACTGTTGTGGGGTCTACCACATTATCATCCACATTAACTGTTGGTGGCGCTACGACCGCTGGAACTATGTATGCAAGTAGTAACGCTACACTAGGTAGTACATTGAGCGTTGCGGGAGGAGCAACAGTTGGTCCACTCACAGTTTCGGGTGCAACCACGGTATCCACACTGACAACTACTGGTGCTACAACTGTCGGCGGCACATTGGGTATTACTGGCGCGAGTACAATGACGACATTAAATGTATACGGTCCAATGCGTCAGTGGTAATTTAGTGGGTTCGCGAAAACATACGCATAGACATACTTATAATAAAAATGATGTAAATATTTTTATTATACACATGTGACCAATCGAATTCGGTGGATTGTGCGATGGGTGTTGTTGTTGTAAATTATGATTTAGACAATTATATTGATTATGAATAGAATTGTATCAAATGCATATAGGGTTTAATAATATAGAACTGCATTGGGATGTGTCATATAATCATCCCTAAAATATGAAAGTGAATAACGAAAATGCTATATTATCAATCATTAACTGAAATTGTATCATTGAATAAAATTGTAGATTTATTTATCGACTATTATTATATAAACATGCAGAATATCCGGTCTATTGGGATTGATAGTTTCAAAGGTTGCACGCTTTTAACATCCATAAACATTCCTGACTCGGTCACATCTATTGGTGCTGGTGCTTTCACTAACACTTCTGCAAATCTTACTGTCACAATGAATACAGGCCAATTTGGCAAAACTTCTCCTACTGCTCCTGGTGCGGACATAGAGTTTTTTGGAAATACTAGTGTAACAATGGTTCTACCACCACCACCGCCTAGCATGACCATAACAGCAACTGCCAGTGGTTCACCCCTTGCCAGTGGTTCACCCACCAAAAATACACCCATAGTATTAACTTTTACTTCTTCTGCATCAACAACCAGTTTTCAGGCAGATGACATTATTCTTACTAACGGTTCATTAAATTCGTCTTTTGCTGCTAGCAGCGGAACCGACGGAAAGGTTTATACCGCCACATTTACTCCAAATGGTCAAGGTGTATGTACAATTAACGTTCCGGCAAATAGATTCATAGCAGATGATCAAAATAATATTGCTTCAAATACATTTACTTTTACGTTTGATAGTGTTTCACCTAGCATGGACATAACCGCAACCGTCAGTGGTTTACCACTTGTCAATAATGCAACCACCAATAATGCAACCATAACATTAACATTCACTTCATCTGAAACAACCAGTAATTTTTTAGGAGAGGTTGTTGGTGTTATTAATGTTACTAATGGCAATTTAAGTAATTTTGCTGGAATCGGAACGGATGGTACAGTTTATACGGCGACATTTACTCCAACTAGTCAGGGTGTATGTACAATTAATGTTCCAGCAAATAAATTCACCGATGCTGTTGGAAATAATAATACTGCTTCAAACACATTTACTTTTAATTTTGATGCTGCACCTAGCATGACCATAACATCAACAACCGTTGCCAATAATGCAACCACCAATATTAAACCCATAGAATTAACATTCACTTCGTCTGAAGCAATATTTGATTTTATTAAAGAGGACATTAGTTTTAATAATGGTACATTATCTGATCTTACTGTTAGCAGCGCAACTGTAAGAACCGCTACATTTACACCAACGATTCAAGGTGCATATACGATTAATGTTCCAGCAAATAAATTCGCAGATGCTTCTGGAAATACTAATACTTCTGCATCGACATTTACTTTTAATTTTGATGCTGCACCGACCATGACCATAACATCAACAACACTGGCCAGCGGTTCAAGCTCCAATATTGCATCCATTCCATTAACATTCACTGCATCTGAAGCAATAACTGGTTTTGCGGTAGAGGATATTAGTTTTAATAAAGGTACATTAGGTGATTTGTCAGGAAGCGGTTCTATTTATACTACCACATTTACTCAAGGAGGCCAAGGTGAACATATAATTAATGTTCCAGTAGGTGTTTACATCGATGCTTCTGGAAATTCTAATACTGCTGCATCATCATTTAATTGGACTTATGATAGTGTTGTACCTACCATGGATATATCATCAACCACATTCGGTGTTACCAGTGGTTCGACAACCAATAATTCAACCATCGCATTAACATTCACTTCTTCTAAACCAAACACCCAATTTATTAAAGAGGATGTTAGTTTTAATAAAGGTACATTAGGTGATTTGTCAGGTATCGGTACGGAAGGTACGGTTTATACGGCCACATTTACTCCAAATGGTCAGGGTGAACATATAATTTATGTTCCAGCAGATGCTTACATAGATGCTGCTGGAAATAATAATACCGCTTCAAATACATTTACTTGGACTTATGATAGCATTTCACCTACCATGGACATATCATCAACAACCGTCGGTGTTACCCGCGGGTCAACTACAAAAACTACACCAATTGAATTAAGATTCACTTCCAGCGAAGCAACCAACAATTTTCAGGTAGAAGACATTAGCTTTAATAATGGTACATTAACTAATTTTGCTGCTATCAGCGAAACTGTTTATACCGCCAGATTTACTCCAACGAGTCCAGGTCCAGTTGCATGTACAATTGATGTTGCAGCAGGTGCTTACACCGATGCAGCAACGAATCTTAACAATCTCGCCACGCAATTTGCTTTTACATTTGATAGCGTTGTACCTACCATGACCATAACATCTACAACAGCAGGTGTTACCAGTGGTTCAACCATCGATAATGCAACCATAGCATTAACATTCACTTCCTCCAAAGCGACAAATAATTTTGATGTAGGGGATATTAGCGTTACTAATGGTACATTATCTGCTTTTGCTGGAAGTGGAACCGACGGTAAGGTTTATACAGCCACATTTAGTCCAACCAGTGAGGGTCCATGTACAATTGGTGTTGCAGCAAATAAATTTACCGATGTTGCTGGAAATAATAATAGTTCTGCCGACACGTTCTCGGTTGGTTATTTACCTAAGTTCGCCGCTTTCAATGACGCGAATAATTTAGAACAAACCTACATTGCCGGGTTTTTGGATGTAAGTGGTACTATCAAACATCGTTCAGGTGATTTAAATGTCATGGACGGAAACTTAATAGTTAGTTCTGGAAACGTCTCTCTTAATAACGGAAATTTATATCTAGGTGGGAACGGGGTTCTCAATTCGAACCTGAATGTCAGTGGGTCTACAACATTGGGTCGGGTGTCAGTAAGCCAGACGATGGATGTGAGCGGTGCATCGAACTTACTTGGCGCATTGGCAATATCGGGGTTAACATCATTCAATAATAATGTCAGCGTTAGTAGTAATAAAAATTTCACTGTTGGAACTGGCGCTACAGCCATGGGCGGTAGTGCAACCATGAATTCTACGCTGGCGGTTGCAGGCGGCGTTTCCATGAAGTCAGATTTGCGCGTTGCGGGTGCAACCACGTTGACAAATGCAATTATGGACGGACCAGTATCCGTTAGTGGACGGGTCGTATTTTTAAACGACATATCGTTTACTGGGCCGAATATTGATATTTGCGGTAATTTGCGTGCACAATATCCTGCAAATAGTATCCCTGCATCTGCGATTATTGGGGGCATTAGTGTGGTTAGTTTATTTAATAATGATGTTTCATTGAGCCAGACACTCAGTGTGGGGGGAGCCACTTCTTTGTCCACATTGACTACGACTGGTAATGCAACATTGAGAAGTACAGTTGGTATTGTTGGGGCAACCACAATGTCCGCATTGACAACTAGCGGCGCTACAACGGTTGGCGGTACATTACGTGTTGTAGGGAAAGCGGCATTAACGAACGACGTATCATTCAACGGATCGCGAATCGATATATGTGGTAATTTATATGCAAATTATCCGGCAAATAGCATACCTGCATCGGCAGTAGTTGGTGGTGGTATGAATCCTGTATTTATGACGGATGTTTCAGTCAATGCAATGCTTTCGGCTGCAGGTGCAACCACGCTGAAATCGACACTAGTTGTTAGTGGGAAAACTACTTTGGCAAATGACGTATCGTTTAACGGTTCAAGAATAGATATATGTGGTAATTTATATGCAAATTATCAGGCAAATAGCATACCATCGGCTGCGATTATAGGTGGTACAGACGTTAGTAGTGTGTTTATTACGGATGTTTCAATGAACTCACGTTTGTATGTAAAAAATAGCATTAAAATCGGTAATTTGGCAACTTTGCAAAATAACCAGGTTTGGTATCAAGATGGTGCAACTATTCTTCCTGAAGTAAACACCGATTATAAAACTGTATCATTATCTGCAGATGGATCGATTGTCGCGATCGGTTCGTATGGTTATGATGGAACAACTGGAAATATCGACGACAATCGTGGGTCCGTCATGGTTTATCGAAGAAATATTTTAAATACTACAATTGCACCGATTGGATGGACAAAATTAGGTGATGGTTTTATTGGAGCTGTAGGAGCTGCAAGTACCACTTTTTTTGGTGTATCAATATCATTGGTTACCGATGCATCGTCCAATATTTTTATCGCAATTGGCGCAGCTGGAGTCAGCAGTAATAACGGTCAGGTTCGTGTTTATAAATATAGGGATGGAAAAGCTGTTGCAGATATATTAGGTCCAGCTGGATGGGATCAATTGGGAGCAGATATTAATGGTGGCTATCGTGACTTTTTTGGCCAGTCAGTATCCTTATCTTCAGGTTCGAATGGCCTCATCGTCGCAATTGGGGCTAAAAATAATGGCGGAGGCGGCATTAATAGTGGTTGTGTAAGGGTTTATAAATTTGTGTCGCCAAATTGGCAACAATTAGGGAGTAATATTAATGGAGAAGCCGCAGAAGACCAGTCTGGAATGGCGTTATCGTTATCTACAAATGGATTTATACTTGCGATAGCTTCTTTGTATAATGACGGAGGCGGCTCTAATAGCGGTAGTGTACGGGTATATGAATATGTGTCATCAACCTGGACAAAAATAGGCGGTGATATTGATGGAGAAGCGGCGAACGACTACGCTGGGCAATCAGTATCATTAGTTAGCGATGGAACAAATACTATCGTGGCGATCGGCGCAAATGGTAATGATGGATTATCTGGTGGTGTTGACGATAATCGCGGTCATGTAAGGGTATATAAAAGAGATATAAATGCTACATCTGCACCGATCGGATGGACAAAATTAGGGGGAGATATTGACGGAGAATCTGCATCTGATGCTTCTGGGTATTCAGTATCATTAGCAGCAAACTGGCCAACAAGTGTAATTGTCGCAATTGGAGCAAGAAATAATGCAGCAAACGGCGCATCTAGCGGTCAGGTAAGAGTTTATAAATACGATGTTACAAAAACTACTGCAAATGCTAATGAAAGTTCTAATACATATGGACCAGTTGGATGGAATCGAGTCGGTCAAGATATTGATGGATCAGTTTCCAGTTATTTTGGCGAGTCATTATCGTTATCTAGTGACGGATCAACCCTCGCAGTTACTGGTTGGACATATAATTATGCTGTTAAGGTTTATAAAGTTACTGATCCACGATTATCCACATCGGTATTATCCACATCTGGATTGCAAACCGCAGGCGCAGCCACCATCAGTGGCCCATTGGCAGTTACCGGCGCAACTACGCTATTATCAACTTTGACTACCAGTGGCGCAGCTACCATGACTTCATTGAATGTTGCCGGCGCACCTACATTAGCCACCATGACTGTCACAGGCAATGCAACCATTGGTGGCACGTTGCTAATTGCCGGAACAACGTCTATCGGTGTATCTACTATGAATTCTACTTTATCTGTCGGCGCAGCAACAACCATGAGTGCAAAACTAGTAGTAAACAGCGACGTTTCCCTGAATAATAGATTAACTGTTGGCGGCGCAACCACCATGAATAGCACGTTAACATTGGCCGGCGCAACGACTCTAAATAATACCGCCTTTATGAATTCGTTAGTAACTGCCGGTGCAGCAACACTTGCTAGCACATTATATGTAGCTAAGTCGGTAACATTTAATGGAGATCTAGATACATCTGGTGTACTTTTGCAGGGTGCAGTCACCATGCCATCTACATTGACTGTTGCAGGAGCGGCTACACTGTCGCCCGTTCTATCGGTTGCCGGAGCGACAACCACGAGAAGCACATTAAACGCATCCGGCGCTGTAACCATTGGGGGCATATTAAGCATCGCCGGAGTAACTACCATGTCCGGAGCGTCTACCATGAATGGGAAGGTGTCCGTTGGTGGCGATGTTTCCATGAACTCGACACTGATTGTGACAAATAATGCAACGCTTGCCAGCACATTAGCGGTTGTCGGCCTAACCACATTATCATCCACATTAAATACTTCGGGTAGTACAACTATAAATAGTACGCTGAATGTTACCGGAAAAACAACATTCTTTAACGACGTATCATTTAACAATAATGTTACTATTCCCAACACATTGACCGTGAATAATAATCGCATTACCATCGGGTCGTCAAATATTCAATATAATGATGGAGTCAGCGTCGATAGTGCAATCATACCAACTGCGATATATACAACGAACAATGCAACTGTTGGTGGAGTACTTACTGTCGTGGGGTCTACAACATTATCGTCCATATTAACGGTCGGTGGTGCAGTGACCTCTGCAAATGTGTATGCGAGTAGTAATGCTACATTGGGTAGTACATTGAGTGTTGCAGGAGCAGCAACTGTTGGTCCACTCACGGTTTCGGGTGCAACCACTGTATCCACACTGACGACTACTGGTGCTACAACTGTCGGTGGCACATTAGGCATTAGTGGCGCGAGTACAATGGCAACATTAAATGTATACGGTCCAATGCGTCAGTGGTAATTTAGTGGGTCCGTGATGTTTATGCATATACTTATAATAAAAATAATGTAAATATTTTTATTATGCACGACTTTGGCAGGTCGAATTTGGCGAATTGTAATATGGTTGTTGTTGTAAATTATGATTTAGACAATTCTATCAAACGCATATAGGTATAAATATTCTAGAACTTTATTGGGATGTATGATATAATCATAGCTAAAATACTATATTAGTAATCGTTAACAGAAATTGTGGTATTGAACAATCTTGTAGATTTATTTATCGACTATTATTATATAACGATGTCAACATACACATTCGAAGTAGGCACTGTTACGTGGAACTACACTTTAAATGAAAGTATTGCAACAATTGGTAGTACTGCACTAAGTGGGGGCGGGAGAGGCACAGCTCAAGGAACAACTCTAAATGGAGCAATAACTATTCCTCCTACAGTTGGTACACAAAATTATCCCGTGAAAAACATTGGTCTAATGGCATTCTACAACTGCAGTAGTGTAACGTCATTGGTGATTCCTGATTCAGTCACTACTATTAATCAATATGCTTTCGGCAATTGCACAGGGTTAAAAACTATTACGGTTCCTGATTCGGTGATAAATATCAGTGAGTATGGTGCTTTTTACCAATGCAGTGGTTTAACATCAGTGACAATTGGCAAAAATGTCACATCTATTGGTACTCATACTTTCTACGGCTGCACGAGTTTAACATCCATAAACATTCCGGATTCGGTCACGTCTTTTGGTACTGATCCTTTAATTGGCACGTCTGCATATCTTACTGTAAAAATCAAGAACGGCAAATTTGGATTCACTTCTCCTACTGCTCCTGGTCCGGATATAGCGTTTTTTGGAAATACAAGTGTAACATTGGTTGATCCATCACAACTTACCATGACCATAACAGCAACTGCCAGTGGTTCACCCCTTGCCAGCGGTTCAACCACCAAAAATACACCCATAGTATTAACTTTCACTTCTTCTGCATCAACCACTGATTTTTTAGGAGGTAATATTGGTGTTATTAATGTTACTAATGGTTCATTAAATTCTTCTTTTGCTGGAAGTGGTACAGTTTATACAGCCACATTTACTCCAAATGGTCAAGGTGTATGTACAATTAATGTTCCAGCAAATAAATTCACCGCTGATGGTCTAAATAATAATGCTTCAAACACATTTACTTTTACGTTTGATGCTGCACCTACCATGACCATAACATCAACTGCAAGTGGCTCACCCCTTGCCAATGGTTCAACAACCAATGTTAAACCCATTGAATTAACATTCACTTCGTCTGAAGCAATATTTGATTTTATTAAAGAGGACATTAGTTTTAATAATGGTACATTATCTGATCTTACCGTTAGCAACGCAACTGTAAGAACCGCTACATTTACACCAACAATTCAAGGTGCATATACAATTAATGTTCCAGTTGGTACTTATGTCGATGCTTCTGGAAATACTAATGCTGTTGCATCGACATTTACTTTTAATTTTGATGCTGCACCGACCATGGTCATAACATCAACTGCAAGTGGCTCACCCCTTGCCAATGGTGCAACCACCAATGTTAAACCCATAGAATTAACATTCACTTCGTCTGAAGCAATATTTGATTTTATTAGAGAGGATATTAGTTTTAATAATGGCACATTATCTGATATTACGGTTAGCAGTGAAACAGTAAGAACCGCTACATTTACGCCAACAATTCAAGGTGCATATACAATTAATGTTCCAGTCGGTGCCTTCGCCGATGCTTCTGGAAATAGCAATATTGCTGCATCGACATTTACTTTTAATTTTGATGCTGCACCTACCATGGTCATAACATCAACGACACTGGCCAGCGGTTCAACCTCCAATATTGCATCCATTCCATTAACATTCACTGCCTCTGAAACAATAACTGATTTTGCGGTAGAGGATATTAGTTTTAATAAAGGTACATTAACTGAATTTACTGGAATCGGTACGGAAGGAACGGTTTATACTGCCACATTTACTCAAGGAGGCCAGGGTGAACATATAATTAATGTTCCAGTAGGTGTTTACATCGATGCTTCTGGAAATGCTAATACTGCTGCATCGACATTTACTTGGAGTTATGATAGTGTCCAACCTAATATGGACATATCATCAACCACATTCGGTGTTACCAGTGGTTCGACCACCAATAATGAAACCATCGCATTAACATTCACTTCCTCTAAACCAACAAACAATTTTATTAAAGAGGACATTAGTTTTAATAGAGGTAGTTTAGGTGATTTGTCAGGGAGTGGTACGGTTTATACTGCCACATTTACTCCAAATGGTCAGGGTGCACATACAATTTATGTTCCGGTAGATGCTTACGCCGATGCTGTTGGAAATAATAATACCGCTTCAAATACATTTACTTGGACTTATGATAGCATTTCACCTAGCATGGACATATCATCAACAACACTCGGTGTTACCCGCGGGTCAACCACTAAAACTACACCCATTGATTTATTATTCACTTCAACGGAAGCAACAACCAATTTTGCACTAGAAGACATTAGCTTTAATAATGGTACATTAAGTAATTTTGTTCGTATCAGTGATACTGTTTATACCGCCAGATTTGCTCCAACTGGTCCAGGGCCAGTTGCATGTACAATTGATGTTCTAGCCGGTGCTTACACCGATGCAGCGACGAATCTTAACAATCTCGCGACGCAATTTGCTTTTACGTTTGATAGCGTTGTACCTACCATGACCATAACATCCACAACAGCCGGTGTGGTCAGTGGTTCAACAATCGATTATCCAACCATAGCATTAACATTCACTTCCTCTAAAGCAACAACCAATTTTGCATTAGGTGATATTAGTGTTACTAATGGTACATTAAGTGCATTTGCTGCTAGCAGCGGAACCGACGGAAAGGTTTATACAGCCACATTTACTGCAGCACGTCAAGGTACATGTACAATTGGGGTTGCAGCAGGTGCTTACTTCGATGCTGCTTCAAATAACAATGCTGCTTCAAATACGTTCTCGTTTGGTTATATACCTAAGTTCGCTGAGTTCATTGACGCAAATAATTTAGAACAAACATACATTGCGGGTTTTTTAGATGTAAGTGGTACCATTAATCATCGTTCCGGTGATTTAACAGTCATGACCGGAAACGTAATTGTTCATGCAGGTGATGCGCATTTTACTAGCGGCAATTTATACGTAGGTGGGAATGTTTCGGTAAATTCGAATATGGCGGTTGTCGGTACAACCACACTTACGTCATTGGTTGCACGTGATAATCTAGATGTAAGCGGCGCATCCACATTGGGTGGTTCATTGACCGTTGCCGGAATAACATCATTGAACAATCACGTTAGCATTGCCAACAATAAACAATTTACAGTGGGAACAGGCAATGCATTATTCGGCGGTGACGTATCCCTGAATTCAAACTTAATTGTCGACAATGGCGCATCGCTCAAATCGTCGGCGGACGTTATTGGATCCGCTGTTTTCGCAAACACGGCGGTGAATGGTGCATTATTATTCAATACCAGACCCAGTTTTGCAAGCGACATATCATTAAATGCCTCAAATGTCGATATTTTGGGAAATTTATATGCGCAATATGCTGCAAATAGTATTCCCGCATCTGCGATTGTAGGCGGTGCAGGTAACGTTATCGAAGCAGATGTGTCGATGAATGCGGGTCTCAATATTGCCGGTGCAACCACGTTATCCGCAGTGGCAACAAGTGGGGGCGCAACCATTGGGGGCACACTTAATATTATAGGTGACGCGACCATGTCCACATTGGCTATCAGTAACGCGGCAACGATCGGCGGACCATTCAATGTGATGGGTAAAACCGCGTTTTTGAATGACGTTTCTTTCAATGGATCGAGAATCGATATTTGCGGCAATTTGTATGCCAATTATCCGGCGAATAGCATCCCGCAGTATGCGATTATAGGCGGTGGTTCGTCTACGTATGATACAGACGTTTCGATGAATGCTGGTTTATTTGTTTCAAACGCGGTTAATTTGGGTTCAACATTGGTCGTTAGCGGAAAAACTGCTTTCATCGGGGATATATCGTTAGGTAATGTCAATGGATCAAGAATCGATATTTGCGGCAATTTGTATGCAAACTATACGGCGAATAGTATTCCGCAATCGGCCATTATGGGCGGTGCTGGTAGATTATTCACTACAGACGTATCTATAAACTCCGGCCTTTACGTAAAAGATGGTATTACATTAGACACAATTAGAATGCAATATCAGCAGACGCCTGATGTCGGGTTGTATGTAAATGCGGCATTGAATACAACAACATTATCAACATCCGGTAACGCTACCCTTAATAATACGTTAACTGTTACGAGCGCAACTACTTTGTCATCCACGCTAAATGTAACCGGCGCTGCTACATTGGGTTCACTTAATGTTAGTGGTGCAACTACTACAGCGGCGTTGAGCACGACTGGCGCCGTGACATTTATGAGCACAGTGAATCTTCCCGCGTGGTCTCCGTTTACTGCAGCTGTCGCGGGGCGGTCTACATTGGCGGTAGTCGGCGCAACCACGTTGAAATCTACATTGACTGTGACCGGTGCAACCACAATGAATTCGGGCTTGTCTGTGGTCGGTGCAACTACAATGAACACAACGTTGTCTGGGGTCGGTGCAACGACATTGGCTGCGACGAATGCAATGAATATATTGAATATTAGTGGAGCAACTACACTTGGAAGTACGTTGGCCGTTACAGGCGCGACTACGCTCGCGAGTGTATTGACCGTTGTCGGCACTACTCGATTTAAGGGAGATATTTCAATGAATTCCACATTGAATGTGCTGGGGGACGTTTCTCTAAATTCAACGCTATTTGTGAGTGGTGCAACCACGTTGCCATCATTAACCGTTGTTGGCGCAACTACCATGGTTAGTACGCTGCAAGTTAACCAAACTGCACCATTTGCATTAGATGTTATAGCGGGTAACACATTGACTGTGGCAAACGACGTTTCCATGAATACGAGATTGTCGGTTGGCGGCGCTACATCGTTTCGAAGCACATTGGCAGTAGCGGGTGCAACTACATTAGCTGCATTAACCACGACAGGTAATGCAATCATTGGCGATGGGTTGATTGTTTCGGGCGTCACCACATTTTCACAAGACGCGTCACTGAATGTAACTAATGTCGATATTAGCGGGGTTGTAAACGTGGGGCAGCTAACGATTGGACAAACCGCGCTTCAATACCGACCCAATATTTTACAGTTAGGCGGCGATATTGACGGAGAAGCTTCGCTTGACCAATCTGGACGGTCAGTCTCGTTATCGGCAGATGGATCGATAGTCGCAATTGGGTCGCATTTTAATGATGGAACTGTTTCGAATAGTGATCGCGGTCACGTAAGGGTTTATCAAAGAGATGCAACAAATACTACCATTGCGCCGATTGGATGGACAAAATTAGGCGGTGATATTGACGGAGAAGCATCGAATGACCAATCTGGATGGTCAGTCTCGTTATCGGCAGATGGCTCGATACTCGCGATCGGTGCGATCCAGAATGACGGAACAAATGTTGCGGATACGAATAATGATCGCGGTCACGTAAGGGTTTATCAAAGAGATGCATCAAATAATTCCATTGCGCCGATTGGATGGACAAAATTAGGCGGTGATATTGACGGAGAAGCTGCTTCTGACCAATCTGGATATTCAGTTTCGTTATCTGCAAATGGCTTAATACTCGCAATTGGTGGGTACAAAAATGATGGAACTGTTTCGAATAGTGATCGCGGTCACGTAAGGGTTTATCAAAGAGATGCATCAAATAATTCCATTGCGCCGTTTGGATGGACAAAATTAGGCGGTGATATTGACGGAGAAGCTGCGAATGACTATTCTGGACGCTCACTATCGTTATCGGCAGATGGCTCGATACTCGCGATCGGCGCGATTTTCAATGATGGAACTGTTTCGAATAGTGATCGCGGTCACGTAAGAGTTTATCAACGAGATGCATCAAATAATTCCATTGCGCCGATTGGATGGACAAAATTAGGCGACGATATTGACGGAGAAGCTGCTTCTGACCAATCTGGATATTCAGTTTCGTTATCTGCAAATGGTTTAATTGTCGCGATCGGCGCGCAGTCTAATGATGGAAGTGTTTTGAATAATGATCGCGGTCACGTAAGGGTTTATCAAAGAGATGTAACAAATACTACCATTGCGCCGATTGGATGGACAAAATTAGGCGGTGATATTGACGGAGAAACTTTGAGTGACGAATCTGGATATTCAGTCTCGTTATCGGCAGATGGCTCGATACTCGCGATCGGTGCGATTAAAAATGATGGAACTGTTTCGAATAGTGATCGCGGTCACGTAAGGGTTTATCAAAGAGATGCATCAAATAATTGGACAAAATTTGGCAGTGATATTGACGGAGAAGCTTCGATTGACCAATCTGGATGGTCAGTCTCGTTATCGGCAGATGGCTCGACAGTCGCAATTGGTGCAAATCAAAATGATGGAAACGCTGGGACTTCTACCGATAATCGCGGTCACGTAAGGATTTATCGTCTCTTTCCTACTGCAGGGTTACTTATTGACGCAAGTCTGAATGCAGCCAGCATTGCAACGACCGGATTTGCATCCGTTGGGGGCAATTTAAGCGTTACTGGAGCAACTACCATGAGCAACACATTATTTGTTACAGGCGCGTCTACATTTGCAAGTCTATCTTCGATCAATAGTACAACGATTGCGGGTACATTGAATGTTAATGGTGCGACAACGATTGGCAGCACATTGAGTGTCAATGGCGCGGCGACGGCATCATCTTTGACTACGATTAGCAATACAACTGTCGGCGGCATTTTGAATGTGGCTGATGCAACTACAATGGCGGCATTAAATTTTACCGGTCAACTCTTACAATGGTAAACGTAGTATATAAACAACATAAGGCAATGTGAATCGATCAGTATGACTCATGATTGGGCCCGATAAAATTATTTACAATTTCACTCATGTAAATAATTTCGCGAAATATTGATGCTAGTATTCAATAGTCTATCTAATTTAGTGGGTTCGTGATGTGTGTGTATATAGACAACTTTGACCCAATAAATTCTGTGGATTGCACTATGGTTGTTGTTGTTATAAATTATGATTTAGACAATTCTATCAAACGTCGATGGGGTTAAACCATATGGAACTTAATTGGGATGTGTGATATAATCATAGCTAAAATACTATATTAATAATCGTTAACTAAATTTGTGTGATTGAATAAAATTGTAGATTTATTTATCGACTATTATTATATAACGATGTCAGTATACACATTCACAGATGCGGGCGGTATTATTTGGAACTACACGTTAGATGCAAGTAATAATGCATCAATTGGTACTGGTATTTTTGCTAATGGTGGTAATGCCACAACTTCAGGTACAGCTCTAAGTGGTGCAAAAATTATTCCTTCTACAATTACAAATGGTTCACAAAATTATCCCGTGACAGGCATTGGTCAAGTGGCTTTCCGGTATTGCTGGAGTTTAACAGCAGTGACGATTCCTTCCTCGGTCACGTCTATTGGTAGTTATGCTTTCGGCAGTTGCGGCGTGACGTCAGCAATCATTCCTAATTTAGTCACATCTATTGTGGATGGTACTTTCGGCAATAACACATCTGTAACATCAGTGACGTTTATTGGTAACTCGGTCACGTCTATTGGTAATTATGCTTTCAACGGTTGCAATAATTTAACATTTATAAACATTCCGGACTCGGTCAAGTCTATTGGTACTTATGGTTTCGCATATGGCACGAAGTTAACATCCATAAGGATTCCTGACTCGGTCACATCTATTGCTGCTGATGCTTTTATTAACAATAATACAGCTCTTGTTGTCACGATCAGACAAAGTAGAGCTCAAGCTTTTGGCTTCGTCGGTAATCTTCCTCTTTACAACCAAACGTTTTTTGGAGGCACTAGTGTAGATCTTGCTCTTCCAACTCTTACCATGACCATAACAGCAACTGCAGGTGGTTCACCCATTGCTAGTGGTTCAATCACCAAAAATACACCCATAGTATTAACTTTCACTTCTTCTGCATCAACCACTGATTTTTTAGGAGGTAATATTGGGGTTATTGATGCTACTAATGGTAATTTAAGTAATTTTGCTGGAAGTGGTACGGTTTATACAGCCACATTTACTCCAAATGGTCAAGGTCCAGTTGTATGTACAATTAATGTTCTAGCAAATAAATTCACCGCTGATGGTCTAAATAATAATGCTTCAAACACATTTACTTTTATATTTGATGCTGCACCCAGTATGGCGATAACATCAACAATTGCCAATAATGCAATCTCCAATATTGCATCCATACCATTAACATTCACTGCCTCTGAATCAATAACTGGTTTTATTAAACAGGATATTAGTTTTAATAAAGGTACATTAGGTGATTTGTCTGGTAGTGGTTCTGTTTATACTGCCACATTTACTCAAGGAGGTCAGGGTGCACATACAATTTATGTTCCGGTAGGTGCTTACGCCGATACTTCTGGAAATGCTAATACTGCTGTAGCATCATTTAATTGGACTTATGATAGTATTTCACCCACCATGGACATATCATCAACAACACTCGGCGTTACCCGCGGGTCAACCACAAAAACTACACCCATTGATTTAATATTCACTTCGTCTGAAGCAACAACCAATTTTCAGGAAGTGGACATTAGCTTTAATAATGGTACATTAAGTAATTTTGCTGCTATCAGCGATACTGTTTATACCGCCAGATTTACTCCAACGAGTCCAGGTCCAGTTGCATGTACAATTGATGTTCTAGCCGGTGCTTACACCGATGCGGCAACAAATCTTAACAATCTCGCGACGCAATTTGCTTTTACTTTTGATAGCGTTCCGCCGACCATGGCCATAACATCCAGTGCCGGTACCAGTGGTTCAATCATCGATAATGCAACCATACCATTAACATTCACTTCCTCTAAAGCAACAAATAACTTTGTTGTAGGGGATATTAGTGTTACTAATGGTACATTATCATCTCCTCTTGGTGGAAGTGGTTCTGTTTATACGGCCACATTTACTCCAACCCGTCAAGGTCTATGTACAATTAATGTTGCATCAGGTACTTACACCGATGCTGCTGGAAATAATAATGCTGCTGCAAATACGTTCTCGTTTAGTTATATCCCGAAATTCGCGGCTTTCAATAACGCGAATAATTTAGAACAAACATACATTGCGGGTTTCTTAGATGTAAGTGGCAACATCAATCATCGTTCCAGAGATTTAACCGCAATGGACGGAAACTTAATAGTCAGTTCTGGAAACGTCTCTCTCAATAGTGGAAACTTATATATGGGAAGCAATGTTTCTATCAACTCGGGCCTTATGGTTACCGGCCCGACCACGCTACAGCAGATGGCCGCAAGTACAAACATAGATGTAAGCGGTGCAACGACCTTAGTTGGTGCAGTAAGTGTTGCCGGATTAACCACTTTCAATAACAATGTTGGCATTGCAAATAACAAAAATTTCACGGTTGGTTCGGGCACTACGGTTCTCGGCGGTGATGTATCCATGAATTCGGCATTGAAAGTGGCAGGCGATGTATCCATGAACTCAACATTGTCGGTTACCGGATTAACCACCCTCGCAAATACATCCATTGCCGGTACATTGGTAGTTAATGGTAAATCGACTTTTACCACGGACATGTCATTCGTCGCGGTGGATGTCGATATTTGCGGTAACTTGCGAGCACAATACCTCGCAAATAGTATTCCGTTATCTGCGATTATAGGTGGTGGTAGTCTAACTGCTACGGATGTTTCCATGAATGCAGGGCTTAGTGTAGCCGGGGCAACTACTGCGTCCACATTGACGGCCAAAGGAAATACTGCAATTGGAGGCGCACTCGCAGTTACTGGTGCAGCAACATTGGCCGCATTAACAGCAACCGGTGCAGTGACACTTGGAAATACGTTGCGCGTTACCGAGAAAACAGTCTTTGCGACCGATGCGTCATTTAATGGGTCACGCGTCGATATTTACGGCAATTTGTATGCCAATTATCCAGATAATAGTATACCCGCATCTGCCATTATCAGCAACAGCAATTCCAACACAGACATTTCCATGAATGCAAAACTCTCTGTTGCTGGAAAAACCGCATTGGCATCAACATTGGTAGTTACCGGAAAAACCACTTTCTTAAATGATGTATCATTCGGGGTAAGTGGATCACGCGTCGATATTTGCGGTAATTTGTATGCCAATTATGCAGGCAATAGCATTGCGAAATCGGCCATTATTGGTGGAATTGGAGGAAGTAATGCTATATTTAATACCGATGTTAACATGAATGCCGGACTTTATGTTCAAAATAGCATTAAGGTTGACACTGCGAAACTTGAATATATTTCATCCGCACTAAATGTCAATACAGTTCTTATTCCAACCTCATTGACTACGTCGACTCTCACTATTGGTAGTACATTAAACGTTTCAGGATCAACTGCGCTGGCCACATTGACTTCCGGAAGTGCAAATGTTGGCGGGACCCTATTTGTTACCGGCGCAACTACAACGGCCACATTAACCGCCGGAAATACTAATGTAGGCGGCACTTTATATCTTACCGCGGCAACTACCTTTCCGTCAGACGTTTCGATCAATTCAACATTAACCGTCGCTAGTGATGTTTCCATAAATTCTCCGTTATTTGTTGGAAATGATGCTTCTTGCGGTTCTACATTATTTGTTAATCGCGCCGTTTCACTCAATTCAACGCTCTTTGTTAATGGAGCGACTACACTTGCTGGTGTATATGCGAGTACGCTCAGCGTTACCGGAGCAACCACCATGACAGATACAGCCTATGTTACCGGCAATTCGACGATGGGTGGATTATTGGCGCTCGCTTTACCCTATACATTTCCAGCGGATGCTTCTCTAAATTCGAAACTAACAGTTGGCAGAGACGTTTCGTTAAATGCAACACTAAATGTTACCGGCGCGACTAGCGTAGCTGAATTAACCATTCCCAACAATATGACATTGAATAGTACATTAAACGTTTCCCTTGCCACCACAATAACGACGGATGTTTCTGCCAATGCGCGGTTATTAGTCATTAATGCGGCTACACTTAATTCAACCATGTCAGTCGCAACCACTACCGATTTAGCAGGCACAATGCAGGTAACGGGCGCAACTACGGCGTCGACAATTACTGCCTCTGGCATTACAACCATTGGAGGAACGCTGACCGTAAATGGGAAAACGTCCATTTCGGGCAATGTCACATTCAACTCGAATACAGTTGATGTTAGTGGTAATCTACGCGCTGGCAGTCTTGGATTTCCATCCGGCAGTGCAGTCGTTCGATATAACCAGTTTGGGGATTGGGTAAAAATTGGCAATGACATTGACGGAGAAGCTGCACTGGATGAATCTGGATGGTCAACTGCACTGTCGGCAGATGGATCAATTATTGCGGTTGGTGCTTACAAAAATGACGGAACCACTACAAGTACGGGTGATCGCGGTCACGTAAAAGTATATCAACGAGATGCAACAAATACTACCATTGCTCCGATTGGATGGAAACAATTAGGTAGCGATATTGACGGAGAAGCTGCTTCTGACCAATCTGGATATTCATTATCGTTATCGGCAGATGGATTTACTGTCGCGATTGGGGCGAACCTGAATGACGGAACTGTTGTGTCTGGGACTGATAATCGCGGTCACGTAAGGGTTTATCAATACATTTCACAAATATGGACAAAATTAGGAAACGACATCGATGGAGAAATTGCTGCTGACAGATCTGGTATTTCGGTATCGTTATCGGCGGACGGTACGATTGTTGCGATTGGTGCAAATAACAATGATGGAACAACTGGGACCCCCACCGATATTCGCGGTCACGTAAGGATATATGAATATGTGTCATCAAACTGGACACAACTAGGCGGCGATATTGACGGAGAAGCTGCTGGTGACGGCTCTGGTATATCGGTATCATTAGTTCGCGATCCAGCATTAAATGTGTTTGTTGCAATTGGCGCGAGTAATAATGATGGAACCACTACGAATAGTACCGATATTCGCGGTCACGTCAGGGTTTATCAATATGATGTTAATAAAACTGCAGATGCGCTTGGCCCAGCTAAATGGAAAAGATTGGGTGGAGATATTGATGGAGAAGCTGCAAATGACGGTTCTGGAGTATCCGTAGCATTAGCAGCAAATTGGCCAAATGTATTTGTTGCAATTGGTGCAAATAACAATGATGGGACCACTACGAATAGTACCGATAATCGTGGTCATGTAAGAGTTTATCAATATGCACCCGGAAAAGCTGCAGATACGAATCAGGGTAGTGAGAATTTTGGCCCGACTGAATGGAAAAGATTGGGTGCAGATATTGATGGAGAAACTGCGGCAGATGAATCTGGATGGTCAGTCGCACTATCTAGCGATGGATCAATCGTCGCAATTGGTGGGTACAAAAATGATGGAACAAGCGGTGGTGATAACGGTCATGTGCGAGTATATAAATATCAGTCCGGAATTAAAGCCTGGTCACAATTCGGCAGCGACATTGACGGCGAAGCTGGAAGTGACCTATTTGGAGATTCAGTTTCGTTATCTGCAGACGGATTGACACTAGCTGTTGGTGCAAACCAAAATGACGGAACAACTACTAACACATCTGATAATCGCGGTCACGTCCGCGTATTCAAATTTAGTTTACCATCAGGTTTATATACGAATGCCCCCCTTATAATGCCGAATGCAATAACTACGGGTGACGTGGCGTTATATGATGCATGCAATGTTGCTCGAGCAACTTCCCTTACTGGCACATTGTCCGTGGCCGGCGCAACTACGGTTTCCACATTGAATACGAGTAGTAATGCAAGCGTTGGTGGTGCACTCACCGTTGCCGGCGCAACTACATCGGGCGGCACACTCAATGTGTCCGGTGCAACAACATCGACAACAATGTCATTGAGTAGCAATGCGGTAATTGGCGGTACTCTTATTGTGTCCGGCGCAGCAACAATGCAAACGTTGAATTTAACCGGGCCCATTAAAAAATGTTAAACCATTGAAGAATTAAAATGAGACATTTTAAATATTCAATGGCCAGATACCAGTAACGGTTTGAAATGACGCTCCTATGGAGCGTACCATTTTAAATGTTCGCTGGTATAAACAGTTGACAAAAATCTAGTCCCACACACTATTGTTAGTCTTAAGTGGTAAAAAAATTATTTACAATTTAACTGGAAATAATTTATGACAAATTTGCAATTCATTTGTCTAATATATTCAATGTCGCCTTTTTCACATATCGGTCTCTAGTGGGTCCATTTCCCGGAATCTTTTTTTCAAGCAACTTCGCAATAACACATATATATGGATCGTTCAATTCAAAGCGCGAACCAATCACATTCGCCACTAATTTGTCATTTTCGACTACGTTTGCGAAATTTTTATCGGTAAAATGGTGGTCGCGAGCAATAAACACGGTCACGGGCACACTTCCGTCTTCGTCTACCACCTCTGCATGAATGCCCGCCTTTGTAATGGTTTTCGTCGTGCATTCAATCAACATCCCTTCGACCGGATGGCACACCATGCATTCAAACATTACCTGAAATTCCACACGATGTCCGCGAACAGACCCACTCGAATAGTTTATAATGCGCACTGAATTGGGTTTTACAATACCTTCCGCAATGCATTTCCCGGTAACCCGATACGAAATATCACGTTCCAGGTTCTGTTTCACCGTTTTGCCCACTTCGGTAATCGATAACATCACCTTTTGAGTTAAAATCGCCGGACTAAATACCCCATATATTTTCTTATTGTCGGCTTGTTTATTCATACTACTATATCGATACAAAATATATTTCTATGTTATTTCTAGAAATATATTTTCAATTTTCCAGCTCCGCCCAAATATATTATAATTTCGGTAAATCATTCGCCAATGTTTCTTCTACATCCAAAAACCATTTTTGATTTCCAGAATTCGGGCTGTCATTAAAATACCGCATAATGACTTCCATCATAACACACAGCCCAATTCGCATTATATTCTTCGCATTTGTATTTACATCGTATTTAATCAGTTCTCCCTTGCCGGGGCCACCGATATACGGATTTTTGGCTAAAACCTTATTGTTCATGAATTTGACGATTTCGCTTTTTCCCATCACACTACATTTGAATCCTTTGTTTAAATAGGCATGTTTGCCTGCGACGGGTTGTTTTACAATTTCCTTCATTTTAAATGTCATTTCATTCTTCTTAAACAAATGCATAAACCCGACGAACGACTGCAATTGTGACGGCTCAATGTGGTATTTTTTACGCAATTCGTCTTTGTATTTTCGAACTGTCGCCGCGGGTGCCTTTTTCCATTGTCGCGTCTCCAATACTTGAATATACAACTCGATATGATTGTTTCCGCCCAGCGCAATGCATTTATCGGTACCCTGCATAAACATTTTTTCATCAAAATATGACTTTATGCTAGATTCGTGTATATAGGTAGGTACATATGTGTCGGTCTTATACAAATGGTACAACATAATCAATTTGTGCTCAATCAATTGCATATCCATCCAATGAAAAACAGTGTATTTATCAATCATATATGTCGGTATATTTACATGGTTCTCCAATTCGGCATAAACATGCCCCATATGTTTGTACCAATCGCTTTCGGCGGTCTCCATTAATGTTCCATTTGCGTGCTTTATTTTTTCATTGTCAATATCCACGAAAGCCGATCTTAGTTCATTCACCAATGATTCATATGATTTTTCTATTTTACCAAAATTTGGTATATCAGGTTTATCAACTTCGAGAACCGGTGCAGGTTGTTTGCGCGCGCCCTCCTTTTCCAACGGCAATTCCATGTACATTTCATTCGGTTTATAATCAACCGGTACTGTTCTATCAAACACCGATGATTGTTCGTCCGTAATTTCGAGTGGCTGAAACCCATAATACTCGCCCGCATTAATTAAATAGCCACTTCGACCGTATTTATCTACAATATAATTGTATGGGTTCTCGGTAAACATGGATAATACATAGTCGATTTGTTCGAGTGGATAAGTTCGCATAATTTGTATAGAAGCTAACAATTGCGTTCTACTATAAAACGGCTGTTCCCTGAAAACATCGCGAATTCGCTTTGCAATGGCATTGTAATTCATCTTCACATAATGTTCTCCATATGTATTATTATTAATATCTTCCGGATTAATTACTGTAGTTGGAGAACATACGAAATCGCAATTCATGTAATCACAAATGCCGCTGCCTTCTCTGTCGCCGATTTTATAATCGATTTCTTGATTACTAGATAGCTTCAACTTAATGTTTTGGTTCTCGGCAAGGCCATTTAATTTATCGAGTGTAAATGATGTTTGCCCAATATTCAAAATGCAATCAACCGCGACTTCCTTTAATATGCGTGTTATGGTGCCAATTTGTATTGCTTTCTTTTCTGCATAACGATACACATAGAGATCGGCGGGTTCGGAATCGTCATCGGGCGCAGTCGCATGTAAATATATTTCTACATTGCGCTCTTCGAATGGTAACATGCAATGACTCAGGTTTCGCACTCCTCTTCCAATGATTTGTTCGACGCGATTCATATTGTACCATGGCTCGAGAACATGCAATTGACGAATATTTTTGAAGTCGAGGCCTTCCGCGGCAGCCTTTGTGATTAAAACGACGCGGACTTGTTCACCATTTTTGTTTGCGGAGCCAGTTGTGTGTTTTAAATCGGCCAAATTATTGGGCGAGAATGATTTGTCGCCTGTAATCATGACATATTTCGCGGGGTGGAATGTCGATTTATCTTCCGTTTCGGCCAATGTTTTAAATGTAGTTGCGTCGATTTGTGCTGTGGGTGCAATTTCAAACAACGATTTGGTATGACTGGCGAACCCGTAACGAGTGAATCCCATTTCTTCTAATGCGAGCGCAATGGGAACCACCCCACCGTCTATAAACTGTGAATAAACCATGACAATACCCATTGATTCTTTGATAGTCTTACATATGCTTGCTATTTTACCACTATATTTTTGAATATTATCTGGATGAAATATTTTGCCGTATTTTGACATAATATCTGGTTGATATTTGAAATTGTGGCGAAGTTCGAATGGGGTTCTCGTTTGCTCGTATGACATGACGGTTGACAATCCTTCTTTACCAATCATGCTGTTTATAATTTCGGCGTGTTGTGCCAATGTTTCTTCGTCGACGGTTTCGACTGCCGAATCGGCCGATGATTCATCAGCTGATTCATTAGCAGATTCATCTGCAGATTCATTAGCAGACTCCGTAACCGATTCCTCTTCTTCGTCTTCACTTGATTCATCTTCTGCATCGTCTGCCTCACTTGATTCATCATCACCCGTTTCATCAATATCTGCATTTGGTACAACCTGTGCTGGTGCAGTAACTGGTCTATTATTTTCACCATTTCCTCCTGCAAACTCCTTGGCTGCCTGTGATTCTACAAGATCTAATTCTTCGACCGATTCTGTTGGCGATTCGACCAGTTCTTCGGTCGGTTCTTCAACAGATTCATTCGGCGATTCAACCAGTTCTTCTTCCTCGTCATCTTCACCGACCGAGTTCTCCATTTCCCCCACAAATGCATCAAATGCAGGCGACGGATAAATGATGTTAAGCGACTGTAGCGGTTCTCTTAATTGTGTATATCCAAATGATTCCATGTTTTCGAATGACGGCATTTCTCGTTCTTTGCCATAAATATCCGTAGTAGAAAAAGAAGTGTGCAACAAATGTTCAATGATAAAATTATACGCGGACTTTTGGTATTCTCCAGCCGGGTCCATATACAATGGCGTTTTACTCGGCTTCTCGGCCGGTTCTATTTGTTTGTTATTCATTTGCGTAGATGGATAACTTTCCAGTTGTAATTGTCTACCGGGTGCGAAATCCACCGGATAAATACGATAAGGAAATGTATACGGGTTTTCACCACGAACATACGAAACATACCCGGTTAATTTGCGTCGAAGTAATTCTTCCCCATCTTCGATCTGTGTCCCATCTGGCATTGTGCGCGACTTTACAAACCCCCCTTCGCGTGTAAACACGTCTTTTTCGTCAATTTGACCACGCTTATCCACCGCATTCAATAGATTCGTCAACCAAATAATTTCACGCGGGTCATTAAACACCGGCGTAGCAGACAACAATAACAATCGCATGTTCTCGGCATATTTGCAAACACGCATTAACAAACTCGCAGTTTTCTTTGCTTCCTTATTGTCTTGCATGATACGGATGTTATGGACCTCATCAATTATGACAAGCCGGTTGTTAAACAGCGCCTGAATTTTGCCGATTTCCTGTTGTTTTTGTTGTTTTGTGGATAACCCGCTCTCACCGTCGGTTGCGATGTTTCGCTTAATGTAATTTGCAAGTTCTCCATATCCCATAAAAGTGTAGTATTGATTAATGAGTGAATTGATTTGCGAAATCACTTTATCACGCGGCATATTTTGAACTTGGGATGGATTGATTTCTTTCAACAACGCATTCCCGATGCACGTATTCAAATTCCAATTGCCCCCTTCCATCAGTAACTTTCTTTCGTCGAATATTTGCTGTCGAAAGTTGTTTTGCACGTTTGGCGAGGCAATTATCATAATTCGCTGTGTGCCGCCGGTTTGTTTCATGTAACTGCGCATTTCTTCTGCAATTCCAATCGCACTGCACGTTTTGCCCGTACCCAGCCCATGGTATAACAATAAGCTGTTATAAGGGGTTTGAAACGAGAGAAAGTTTTTAACAAATAATTGGTGTGGCATCAGTTCAAAATCGGCATTGCACATCTTTTCGGCTTGCGCCTTTACATCGTATATTTTTCCGTCGTATTGGGTGTCCTGAAATTCCTTTCGTTTGGCAATTTTGATATTGAAATTGGGGTCGTTCAATTCCGGATATAAAAAATCGTATGTGTCTTCCAAATTAATATTTTTGCGTTCGATCAACTCCTTTTCTTTCATGAATGTATTATATTCTTTCGAGTCGACATCATCGGGTGCGATGCCAATCTTATTTTGCAGATCGGTTTCGTTGGCAGTAGATGTGATATCTGTTTCGGGTAGTTTATACAGGCCTTCATCGAGAATGACAGTTTCGACACGAGATGTATTGTCGGTAGGGTCGGTCGGCACCGGTTCTGCTTCGGGTTGAGCTGGGGGCGGTGTCGGTTCTGCAATTGCTGGTGTAATTAGTGGTGCATTTTCATTTCGCTCCATTTCCTCTAGATAAATAATCTGAATAATCCATTCATCATTTAACGTGCCGTAATAGGTCGACTTTGTATCACCTTTTACCCGAGATTTTAGTGTATCAATCACGGTCTTTAGTAGCGCTCCTGTGATACGTTTACCATCGATTTTCCCATTTTTAAGTTGGTATACTCTATCAAAATTACGAGTTAAAAGGTCAATGTCATATGTTTTTTTGCGGTGACCGTCAACCGACAACACAACACGTTTACCGTTTGAAACTAGTTCAATATCTTTTAACTTATAACATACCTTATTATCGTCGCATCTATATCCAACGGGGCATCGCTTGTCTTCGCACGTTATGTTTGCGTCGGGGGCAGGACCAGTACTGGGACCGGTCACTGCAACTTGTACAGGTTCTACTTCTACCGGTGCAGAGCGAAACGGATTTAACGAGGCAAGTGTATTTACAATCGTATCCATAATTGGCTGGGGCTGGGGCTGTGGTGGCGGTTGTGTCGGTTCATTCGGCATAATAACCTTTAATTTGCGACGCGTTTTATTCGTAGACGGCGATGTGTCATTTGATTCTTTACGCGTCTTTTTCGGCATGTCTTAAGATATATGTATATATTTTACACATATAATTCATTTATTTACTTTATTATCGAATTACATATACATCATGTAATATTGGGTCAATGTATTATGAATGTTTGTAAGCAATCGCTTTTTTTCTAAATTATAAGGCCGCATGATAGAAATACACTCGTCAAACGTTTTCCACTCCAT
>Ga0247722_10000145_pt1 | contig 43580 bp, 45 predicted proteins | sample MSEWelMarce3H_FC_FD_189094 | JGI IMG/M metagenome (GOLD analysis project Ga0247722, IMG submission 189094) | Subsurface sediment microbial communities from gas well in West Virginia, United States - MSEEL Well Study Marcellus 3H_FC | ecosystem: Environmental > Terrestrial > Deep subsurface >... | reverse complement strand
AGGGGATGGTATTCTTCCTCTCGCTAATCATGCTATATTTTTTGGCGGTAATGAATACAATGACGACGACAAAACAACTCCTCACCGTTCATGATGCTCTCGTGAAGATGAGCCGATACAAGATGATTGTCGGAGAAGAATATGCGTCATCCGCATATGCTAAGGCGGCCGATATCGTGAACTCGACGAGCATCTTAGATCGCATCCTGTCATCGCCGCCATCCACCGTCCGCGGGGTTGGTGAAGGTATCAAATCATTCATTGCCGAGATTATCGCTCAATCATCGTCGACAGAGATGGAGAATATGCGTACTGATCCCCGCATCATCGCCGCGGAAATGTTGGAGGAAATCATCGGTGTCGGTCCAATGACCGCAATGAAATGGGTCGCCGAAGGTTATATGACTGTCGATGATGCTCGTCGTCGCAAAGATCTGACCAACCTTCAACGTATTGGTCTCGACGTACATGGGAAGGTCATGAAGAGAGTGCCGCGGAAGGTTGTAGAGGATACGTTTACGTATGTTACAGGGATTATACTCGGTCGCGAAGTGACGCCGTCGGGGAGAGATGAGAGAGATGAAAGGGGAATGATGAAGATGATGATCACCGGCAGCTATCGTCGCGGATCGCGAGACAGTGGCGATGTAGACATCCTCGTCGTCATCCCCGATGACATCATCATACCTGCTCGATCATTACCAACGCCTGCCGATGCTATCATCCTAACGTCTGGTGAGATGAAGACGTCATTCCTCGTTCCCCACCGTACATCATCCCACACCTCTGATGGTCGTCCGAGAGACGACGCCCTCCTGATCCAGGTAGACATCTTCGTCTCACCACAAAGCACATACATACCATACCTCTTGTACTCGACAGGTAGTGCTGAACACAACATATACATTCGTGGACTGGCCAAGTCAAAGGGCATGCATCTTACACAGTATGCGTTGACGAAGGATGGCAAGAAGATGGTGATGGAGGATGAGGAGGATGTTTATCGTATCCTCGGCATTGACTATGTGCCACCCGAAAAAAGATAGGCCGTCGACCAAAATTGATTCACCGCCGACCAATCATACAAAAAAGACTACACATTTACTCCCTAACAATGTCATACAACAACGCTGTCGCCGTCATCTATGCTAACGATGAAAAGTTCGAACCTCGTATCCTCGTCGTCATTAACAAGAAAGGTCTCATCAATATCCCTGGTGGTATGAAGGATGCCAAAGATAGAGATGCATCAGAAACTGCCCTCAGAGAAGCAGCCGAAGAAACATCTGACAATGGCATGCAAACTGTCAATCTTAGTAACCTTACCAACCTTGGAAGATTCGACAATCACCACAAGAATAAGACTACAACTGCCGTAATTCGTTACACTCAGCTTCAACTCGTTACCGCTGCTCGTAAAAAGATTCGTAACAGTGAGACTACTGAGTTTGCTTGGATGAGAGAGAGTTACATCAAGAAACTCCTCGACACCGGCAAGCTTAATGATAGCGACGAATACGACGTACTCGGCAAAAAATACAAGATGTATGGACCATGCGTCGGCACATTCAAGAAGTTACATGCTGCCAATCTACTCTAATCATCCTCACCATCTAGTCTATTTTTTTCGGCCACGTATTCGTCGATGATTGACTGCGATGATGTGGGTATCTTTGGGACGACTGGATAATCCTTCTCGGTGATGACGATTCGACCGCCACCTAATGTTGGTATCACTCGCGACGATGACCGATAGAATGCCTCGATCATTCTATACACGACGACGGCGCCCAAACGTTGGTTGTTGGCGAGAAGATAGTCAAACATACTCTCTATCTGCGGCGATAGATATGTAAGAAGCTTGTCTTCTGGTCGACCGATCCTCTCCTTGTCGAATGAGATAGATCCGCAAATGTTGAGAACGCCGGCATGAGTAAAAGAGGCAAAGTCGAATATCTCCTTCATGTCGCGGTGAGGATTGTTTGTGATGTATGTGCATATCACCTTCTTCATATCGAGCGGCCATCTTACGTAGTACTCAGGTTCTAGCTTGCAGTAACGAGAGATGAGGAGAAGAAGGTTGACGCGGTTGCTTCTCTCCGACTCGATCATTGGGGTCAATGAGATCGACTGTCTCTTGGCAGTTAGGATCAACCTCTCGGCGCTCATACTTGCAAAGGTTTGCATCGTCTTGTGGAGGTTGGTGTAATCCTCGTTGTCGGTGATCATGAAGCTGTACACATAGTTGTTGATAGTTTCCAAGTCAAGACCGGCAATGCGTTCTGGTTGATGTTTCAAGAGTTTGTAATCAGCGTGAGAAAATCGTTGACCCATATGTATAAGTATGGATAGTAGAATGCGTGATTATCTAATGTTGGCATCAATTGTGTCTCGAAGTTCGTCAATCGCCAACAAGGACAGAGCCGGCTTTGTGACGAAGGCGAATGACATACTCGGTGGTAACTTCCTCATCGTCGGTCAAGTTGGGCAGGTGCGGTTGAATGATAGGTATATCGGCGGTGATGATAAAGGATGGGAGGGATGGGATGATCTTGTCGATAATTCACCTCGGCGACATGATGGATTGGACGACGATGATGCCCAATATCACTCCAGCAAGGATGAATGATGCGTATGGGTGCATTACTCCAGCGATGAATATTGACGCAACAATGATGACGCGATCATCCCGATGTTTGTCGCTCGCCACCTTGTATGTCTTGACTGCGTCCTCTATATTTTTTTGGGTAAGGGAGATACCCGTCGACAACCCCATCAATGTTGTTTCTATGTTACTCAACTTTTGGGCAACGTTGTCGATACTTGCATCACCCCTCTTTGCCACATTCTCGATGATTTCCTTGATCTCTATAATCAATCTTGCATCTCCGTCGTTTCCGATTCTTCTCATGTTTATCAACCTGTAGGTTTTACTGCACGCAAAGAATAAATGTCTAGTCGTCAAGGATTTCCAGGCGTTGGTCTGATGGCGCCAAGCAATTGTTTTGGCCCAACGATTGACAGCATTACAGTCAATACAATCAACGTGGCAGGAACGTTGACAACAAAGGATATGACAGTTACGGGCGTCATTTCATCAGGGACTATCATCGAGACTCTCATCATTCAGGCTAACATCTTCGAAGAGTTTACAAGTGGTGCCGGGATCACTATCAACAGCCCGATGTATTTGGGAAGATCAGGTATCCAGTCGAGACACACTGTTTACGACGTATCAGGATCATCGGCTACCGGCTTCGTCAATGTTGTTGGATCATCTTCGACATATGACTCTGCGCTGAGGTATACAAACACAGCGGCCGGTGCATTCATCTTCGAGTCTAGCGCCATCCCATACATGACGCTCTACAATGATGCCGGCACTGGAAAGATGCTTGTCGACAAGATTGCACCAAATGCGACGACAAACGTCAACATCGCCAACATCGTAGTTGGCCCGAACACAACGAACACTCCTGGCAGTATTCGATACAACGCTAATACTATCGAGGTATGCAACAATCTCGGTGTATGGGGGCCGATTGGTGGTGGAGGCACTGTTTATACTGGCGGAGCGAACATTGATGTGACGGGTAGCGTCATCTCCCTCGTCGCCTCCCCAAGTGTAACGTCGATTACTACAAGCGGCGATGTTTTGGTGGGGGGCAATTTGTCGGTCACTGGAACAAGTACGATGACTGGACAGGTCAATGTTAATGGCGGCCTCGTGGCAAACGCTATTTCGTCTACTGGCAACATATCTGCTCCAACGATGAGTACGACAGGAGCAGTGACGGTTGGTGGTCTCTTGACAGGAAGTGCGGGATTATCGACGACGACAATATCAGCCTCTGGGGGTATTTCATCAACAACAACCATAACTGCAGGAACGACATTATCTGGTGGATCATTGTCGATAACCAACAACGGAACCATTTCTGGAACACTTACTGTCACTGGCACGTTGAATGCAAACGGTGGTATATCTACGACTACTGTTACAGCCTCATCTGCGCTCAACTCTAACCGATTGACGGTGAGTGATACGACAAATACGGCCAACATTATCATGAGCAAACTGGCAAACTCTGGAACGGCTGATAGCAGTTTCAATATCTCGGCCAGTAGAGGCGTCGTGACCAACAATACTGACGACGTTGTCGTTCGTATGGGCATGTATTATGGGACAACACCGGCAGCAATGATTGACTTTCATCGTGGTGGTAGTGCAACTGACGGCTACATATCTTTCTTCACGAATGGGTCAAGGAGAATGACGGTGAGTAACTCAGGAAACGTTGAGATAAACTCAACAGGTAGTATGGTACCTTTCTCTATCGTCGATTCGACGCTTATTGGTGGTGGTGTAAAAAATATGATCATGGGTCTGTCCAACTCATTGAACAATTCTGGAGCTATCAGGTACTCACACTCTGGTGCCGGATTCTTGAGTAATCGACTCTCGCTAGGTCTTGTAGGTTCTGAAGATACATTGTCGATAACTGGTAATGGCTTCGTCGGTATCCGTAACAATGCACCATCATCGGCGTTAGATGTCACTGGTCAGATTCGAGGAACATCGGCCATCATCCCACTCGTACTTAGTAACGTCACATTTTCACAGAATAGTGACACTCCTGCCAATGCTACATACAACTTCTTCAATGCCACCCCAGGAAACCAAACCGGTGGATTAACTATCAACCCATGGGTCGACGGTAGATGTCTCATCAATCTCGTCGGAAATGGTCCACATGACTTCCGTTCAAGGATTAACAGTACAGACGACAACATTTTCATGCAGGTTACGAATGATGGCGTTAATCATCGTTTCATGAATGTATCGACCACACTCTCACCAACTCCAGTCCTCGGATCATTCGGCTCAGACTCCCTCGGATACATGAGATACTATACAGGAAGTATATGGAAGTTCCTCACTCCGATGGACCTGACCACACGTCGCGGAGAAATGAACGGCATTACATCTAATGCGAGTGCATTTGATGTTATCTTACCGGGCACTGCGGCCGTTTCAATCTGCCCAAACGGCACCGCGACAGCTGCATTAACTATCACTGCTGACTCTACTTTTGCTGGTTCAGGTTTCTCGCAGATAGAGAACAAGGCTGGTGCATTCTTCTGGCAACAAAGAATCGATGGCAATCCTCAGTATGTGATGACTATGAGTAATCTCGGAGGAATGCTCTTTGATTATATGGCCGTCGGTACGAGTACAGTTGTCAATCCTGGAGGTGGACAACTAAAGTATGACTCAAGTGAAGCCGCGCTATCTCTCTATGATACGATCGGGTGGAAAAAAATCACGGCTGGTGTTGTTGGATTTATTCGTGTATCTTTCACTACTGGCGCAACCGTTGGCGATGGTATCACTGTTGGTGTAATTGAAGGGCCATATGGTGTTATCACTGGTGTAACCACCCCTGGATCTCGAGTTGATGTGGCCCATAATGATATTAACGGCACATACCGAGGATATAGCCAAATTGCTGTACATACAGCATCAACACCACGAATCTTCTTACTATATTACTGGCCAGCATCATCAACATCGAATAGTATGACATTCCGGTTGGGAGTTGGCACTCAGCTATTTGATATGATTGGCCCATCTGCGTATGTATTTGTAGACTTCTATATCTCGATGATGTCCTACTAATCTCTAGCCGTCAGTCGAGGATTGTTAGCTGTCTTGAGGATTTTCGAGTATATCGCATTATTTTTTGACTGTGTCTTCTCTTCTTGCACGTGAATGAAGTTAAGGATACGCATCTTATCGGGGCGATTGGCAAACTTTGTGGCAATGATCTTGTAGATGAAGAAGGGATAGTAAATCCTTCCGGTCTTTTTTTCGGCTTTGTTTCTGATGATGTCAAACGTGTCGGATATGATGCCAAAACGATAAGCAATATCCCTTGACTCTTCCTCGGTCAGCTGAGGTGGGCCAGCACCACTAACTTCTTGGAGAAACCATGCCGTATACACATAGTACTTGTTTAGCCCCAATCTCTTCAAGCAACTACGAATCGCTTCCCCATCAATCATATCCTTGGCAATGTTTTTTTCGCGGAAGTACTTGAGAATCAACGGGACAATTTCGTTACCATCCCTTGGCACATCGATCGCGAGGATGCGGTTCATCCACTTGTCAAAGTGTTTGTGGGTCTTGTAGGAGTTACTCTTTGGCTTTGATGATCCCTCCATCTGTCCACGATCTTCGACGTACATACTAACAATCGACGCGATTGATGCACCGCAGACGGCACAGATGTGACAGCCCATTTCATAGTCGACTAACATTTTCCCACCACACTCACAGTTACCGATAGATACATGAGTGAACTTTGGGATGGCATCTATCTTCTCTTGTATCATCTCCAATCGTTCAATGAGGACGGAAACACGAATCATTCCCGATAATGGGGTAGTATCGAGGTCGGTCAAGGCGTCTATATCAAGTGAGTCATCGCTGCTATCTGTCGTTGTGATGATCTCGGGCAGATCATCATAGTCAAGAACTTCGTCGATGATGTCGTCAATGATCGACCGAAGATTGCTCTTGAGATATGCCAATGCACCGTCCGATGATATGATCATCTCTTTGTCGTACTCATCGACGGCCGCCAATAATTGCGTGCGAAGATCGAATGGATATGCCTTTAGTAGGTCCAGTGTCATGCCAATCTGCGCCCTAACGAGCGTATCTGTTTCTATTTTCACCATCATGCCACAAGTCTTCATAATGGCCAAGAAAGAATTGTCCAACGCTCAACTCGAGGAAATCTACCTTCGCGTAAAGGAAGACAAGAATTTTGTCAAGACCCTCGACCAAAAAACTGTCAATGCCCTTATGACTTTCATCCGTAAAAGAGGCTTGAAGTCCAAGGCAGAACAGTTCGCATGTATCTCATGGATCAACTGGGCGCAAGAGTCAATGCAACGTGCCTATCTTCTTGCGGCAAACGGATATATTGCCCGCAGTATTCGTGAGTATGAACTTGATGGTGCTGATGCAGCTGAGGTTGCCGTCATCAGGAAATTCTTGGGTTCGAAGTTGGGCTTCAATGCCGACAAACATGTCACCGAGGGTATCGCCGCCAACGACTCTCGCGAAAAGATCCGCAATGAGTTGGGCTTCGCCATTAACGAGGGACCAAGTGAATCATTCAACCCAATCGCTGCCAGAGATGCTATCCGTAACGCAAGAAATACTCTGAAGTTGGCTGCCGAAAGTACCGCCAAGATTCCTGACCAGATTCGAACCGTAGCCACAACAATCCTCAAGTCGCCAAAGACAGTCGCCTCTCAATCCGTCCTGAGAGAGTTAAGCCAAGCAATTACAGATGCCGAGCAAAGAAGCGCCGTCATTAATCGTCGTATTGCTGAGCTGACAGCGGATGAGGCTCGTCTATCATGTGCCATTACTCGCGATGTTCCTGCTGAACTCCTCGAACTTATCCCACCGCAAGATAACGTTCACGGATTCAACCGTTACTGCGCCGATAATTGGGGTATGATTAAGGACATCACTCGTCGTGTTTACGAGACTCCAGGCTACCTTGACGCAACCATCTTCTTCCATGGTGCCGCAAAGTCTAGAGAGGATGCCGACAAACTTCTTATCCGTCTTCGTGATCAGCTACCATATGAGACAGCCATCTTCGCCGATAATGGCCCAACTCTCATCGCCCCTGACCTTGAGGATGACCAGTTGAAGATGAAGTATGTCGATCAAGGCGATGTATTCACAAAGATTCTCGATCGTGCCGAACAAGACAACAAGATTGCATCAAAGATCACCGGAAAGAAGATGGTCACTTCTCGTAAGAAGATCGTCATCGACGAGTTCAAGAAGAACCCAAAGAAGTTGGCCGATGCTCGTAAGTCTCGTAGTGAAGGTAAGAAGATTGATGTGTCAGGATTGAATGGTTACGCAGAAAGTGCCAAGGGATGGGTCAGTAACCTGTCAGGACCATCTGTGACATTGGACGACGAACAAGAGATCATCGACGAAGTGCTGAGAGATGAAACATTCGATGCCTCACCAACCGTCGATAAACATCCAGCCGAGGTAAACTCAGTCAATGAACAACCATCTACCACCGAAGAGATGTCATCAATCACCGATGATGTTGTTTACGGAGACGCAGTCGACTGCGCACCTATTGGTGTCTTTGGTATGAACGCAGAAGGCAAGCTCGAAAAAATCGATGTTGCATTCGACATTCCAGCTGAGTACACCATCGAGGGTAACATGAAAAAATAAACATTATCTACACAACCGCCTCGTGATTGCTCTAGAGACGATGTCAACATATTTCAAGTAACATGGCGTCTCTGTCCCATGCCCTGGGCAGTGAATGACTGTGACATTTGGATAGCTCTTTTTTGCTGTCGCCACAACGCCCATAGAGTCCGTGACAACGATCGACACATCATCGCTCACATAATCGAAGACCAATCTTTCTGCCACCGTCGATCGTGCTTTAACGCCATCCATTATCTCATAAGTGACATGCTTGATCGTCGAGGCTAATCCATGACTATTCATCTTCATCGCCCTCGTTGTTGCCGACATTAACATATCGTCAGACACGTTATCGTTCTCATCAATGAGCATGATGTGTAGCCGATATCCTGATGGTTCATCAAAGAGGATGGCGGTGGTGCCGATGCCACGAACATGATTGGTTGATGAATCAGAGAAAATCCTTGTCTTCATTTTTTTGCTTATCCTTTCCACCGCCGTCAAAAAAAGGCGACAATGTCTATACGTTTCCATCATCTCCCCATTCACGAAGTTCGCGAATTGCATTCATTCTGTCGGCCTCTGTGACACCCTTCACAGTTGCGTAACTGCTCCTGGAATATACGCGGCCATAGGGTTCATCGTGGTTCATTAACGAGGCCACGTAGTCACCATATCCATTGACGTTCACTGTAAAACCATCACCTCGAATGACGAGTAGAAAGAGGATTAGCGCACCCAACAATAGGACTGCTAATAGGGTAGATTGTTTCATCGTTATGTTTATCGTCGCCCCAAAAAAATACGCTATATACACACCAAAAAATTGATGAGTATGTGTTATACGTAAACATGTCATGGATAGAAACCACAACCAAACAATTCACTATGCCGATCGATTTTGGCGGTATCATTTCCTATGGTGTTAACGAACATGAAGTCATCCTCGATGGTTTACGCACGAAGGTTGTTGGTAAGAACTATATGGGTTATTACATCGTCAAAGTCGTCTCTATCGAGAATATTGGCGCACCATATATACACTCGGCCAATGAGATCATCGTGACGCCACTCATTACGTTCACAGTGGATTGCATCAAACTAACACCACAGAGGGTCATAGCCGATGTAATCATGTCGACCAAGAACATCGGAAAAAAGGGACTATCATCTGCCCTAGCCACCTCCGTATCCTCGGGAACCTCGGGATCCTCGGTGACATCGGGAGGAAGAGAAGCAGAGATTAGTGTTATCTATACCGACAAGGGTGCAGAGTTCCCTGTCAACACTACATGGCCGACGATCATATCATCTGTGACTCATGCGGCATATTCATCGAAGATAATAGTCACTGGTTCCGTCCTTGTCCCTATCACTCCGTCATTCTATTCCCACGACGGATCGAAGGCCGCATCGCAACAATTCATCATCGCCCCATCATCACCAATGAATGAAGAATCGACGGTGATCTTCAACAAACTTCGAGTGCTTTATGAGATACCAAACATGCCAGGCGCCATTCTCTCTGGCACCCAAGCATATGATGATGACGTCATTTATACAAGTGCTGGGCCGATGGGACCCATTCATCAACTCAAGGTCGGCGATGAGTTTGGTGGAATGTCATGGTCAGACATCAAGGCGGCCGCAAAGAAAGTCAACATGTATGATGTTCATGGTATGACTGTTGATGCAAAGAATGCCATCATCTTCGTCGCCAATGAATATGCGAGTGGCGCAGAGGGTAAGGCGAGGGTCTCCCCATACCTATCATATGTCAGGAATGAGATCCTGAGGATTAAGAGACTGATGACAACTGTATAAACTCGTTCGTCGCGTCATCATGTCTGATGATGATATTTTTTGATGATGCCGCCCGTCAGCAAAAAAGATGACCACTCACATACCCACAGAAATCTTCCAAGAGATTGCCTCATACCTCCACCATAAGAAGCATGTAGATGAGCTGAGATTGATCAATGTTTGTGCGGCGATGATATTCTACCCACATGTTGATCGGTGGATGAAACCATCATCGTCATCCCAGACATTGCCAATGAGGATCACATTCGACGGTTATTATCGATCTGTCCGCCGTATGGATTTGACTGGATACGTTGAGAGGATTGAGTCGATGACGACACTGACTCATGTAATTATCGGGAATGTTATGCCAGCCCTCCCACCCATGGTATTATCGACGATCGAGTATCTCGTCGTCAACTCGCTGGACTGTCTTGGCGATATTACCTTCCCGTCCCTCAAAAAATTTGCGAGTAGTGGTAGATGTTCAAAGGATGATCTCATCGGCTTTCTTAGCAGACATGAATCGATAACCCACTTGTACATCAAGGAATCATGGCACAAAGATATGCTTGACGCGACGAAGAATGTCGAGGTGCTTCACATCGAAGATGCTGGCCGTATCGATTTCTTACCAACCAAACTTCGTATATTATCGGCAAAGTATTTGATGGAGCCCCACTATGTTAACACAAACCTGACAACTTTCATAGGGTCACTACTCGAGTATAGCCAAGAATTACTCCCAAATCTTACCGCAATCATATCTCCGATGACCTCAAGGTTTATTTTCATGAATGGGAAGGTGCGTACAGTGAGCGCCTATATTTATCATCAACCATCTCCAAACGCTGTCTTTTACTCATCGAGACTCGATTGTCTTCATCGAAATGTTGATGGCCGTCTTCAGATCATTCGTGGCAAAGATAGAGAATGGTGGATGTTGGGCAAGGAATACCAGGACGTGAAAACCATTCTCAATCTTCCATAGAAGGTCGAGAGAAAGATATGCCACAAGTAGGATATACATATACATACGATGGTCGCGACCATGCATCTGATCATTATCGCGAAAGCTTTGTCGCAATTATCAAGGTCATCATCATTCGATCGGCGACTGGATCGCCAGATGTTCGAATGATCACGTTATGCAATGGTATGACCATTCCCGTCATCGATAAGACAGGAAACGGGTTGTATACTGGATCGACCATGGGGCCGGTGTCGGTGACGTTTGATTATGACGTGAGGGATTACTTTTCCACCGAAAAACGATCGCAGTTCGTGCGGGATTTAACCGATGATGACAAGGTAGTAACCGTTCAGGTATACGAAGATTAATGACGGTTGCAGTCTTTTTTTGAATCATCTCGCATGTGGCTAAAAAACATCATGTACCCATCATCCCGCATATACACACCATCAGAACAGATCACGGATGATATGTTTGGGATCGTTCACGTATTCATCCCGGCACATGCATTCGGTGATCGCGATATAATCCACGTACCATTTGGCCATAATTGGATCGCCGTTCCAAAGAATGTGCCAAACGGTGTATGCTATGGATCATCGATTGGTGAGATATTCAGGATCGCCAGGGCATTATACAACAAGGATGATGATAATGAGCGCATATACACCAACATCTTTGGGGAAAGGACAGACAGAGAATCGAAGTATAAACATGTAACCGTACAAGTGTACATGAAAAATGAGGACTAGTTAGCTGCCATATTTTTTGCTAGCCTACAGCAGTGACGTTTTTTTGAATCGTCCTAACCTGATACTAAAAAACATCATGACAGGCGCAATCTACATATATACAGCAATCGATCAAGTCGAAGCCGATCTTACAGGAATCGTCCACGTATTCATCCCAGCTTATGCCTTTGGTGATCGCGATATCATCGACGTGCCATTTGGCAACAATTGGATCCCAGTACCAAAGAATGTACCAAAAGGTGTATGTTATGGATCATCGATCGGTGAGTTATCTAGGAATGTCAAGACCGCACATGTCAGAGGTGTTGGTCGTGTATACTCCAACATCTTTGGAGAAAGGATAGACGCGGAGTCGAAGTATAAACATGTTACTGTGCAAGTGTACGAAAAAACCGGAAGATAGTCAGCTGCCATATTTTTTGCTAGCCTGTATCAGTGACATTTTGAGTCTGCTAAGATGATATCACGTGCCATTTTTGAATCATCCACTCATCCCAAAAACACCATGAAAGGCTCAATCTACACATACAGAACATCCCACAGAGTCGAAGCCGAACTTACCGGAATTGTCAACGTCTTCATTCCTGCAAGATCATTCGGTGATCGCGATATCATCTACGTGCCATTCGGCGAAAATCACATCGCCGTTCCAAAGAATGTACCAAAAGGTGTATGTTATGGTTCATCGATCGGCAAGATATACAGACCAGTCATCAGAATATGCGATGATGACGGCGATGAACAGTTGACAAACATCTTTGGTTATTTGCCTAACTCGTCGCCATCCGTCTTCGATGATGCTGTCGTACAAGTCTTTGAAGAATGGGATGATAGGGATGCCAACTAATAATACTCGTTGATCATCTTTTTTGCTTCGCGCAAAAAAAAAGATGATGGCGAGACGATGATGTGCCGATGGCGAGACGATGACGTTTAAGGTTCGTATGCTTCCCACCAAACATTCTGGGTGGCATCATACATCTCTGGCGAATATATGACACTCATGATTCCGCGAGATAGGTTAGTCATTCTGCCACCATGTTGGGCCGATGCTAACGTTACTTGGTTGCGACGACGCATCTCCAGATCAACTACATCGTTAATATCCCTGCGACCCTTGTACAATCCTGATGCCTCAACACTCACTTGTCGCGGATCTTCGACGTAGGCACCAGTAAACCCTTCGCCAAGATCGAACAGTTCGGCAGCGTTACCATAGGCCACTCCTGCATCTGTACTTGGGTAGGCGTCGACCGATGGTTTTAACATTCCCTGTGGACGGGCATAATAGCCGACTCCTTCATTGAAGTGCGTGTATGCCATTCTTTCTGGGGCGATCCCCAATGTCCTCGATGGATTGGCGTAGTAGGTTTGATTAAATCCATCCATGTCAGGGTGCTCATACGTGTATCGGCCAGCATATGAGTAGTTAGCTGCTGCAGGTGCGGCGTCGAACCCTTCTACTCCTTGCCTCTGTCCTCGGGAGGCATCGAGGATTGCCGGGTTATCACGATGTGTGCCATATGTCATCGTCTTACGGAATTGACCGAGGAATGCACCATCATTTCCATCGGCTACATGACTACCTCCTCTGAAACCTTCAGATCCTTCGGATCCTTCGGAGCCAATGTTATCGGCGTGACCCATACTCATACCCAATCCTCGTCCACCTGTATAGCCGTTGTCAAAGCCCACAAATCTCGATGATCGCATGTCAGATCCAGACAGACGATCGCCCCCATCTGATGGGAAACGATCTGGACCAAGAACCTCATTCTCGTACAATCCATACATGACATCGGATGGTATCCTTCCATCAGCACCCAACAACTCCGAGACGCCGTATTCAGCACCAACATCTTCACCATCAATGTTCATGAATTTCTCCTTGAGGTTCATGCCGTATGCAGCCGTCTTTTTTGCTTGTGCATTCTTCAAGTCGACCGCTGCTTGTTTCTTTTCCCATGCCGACATGACATCCTTGATACTGTTTGTCGGATTTACGAGACCATCGTCGAGAAGATCGAACCCAGCCATAGCAGCTACCTGAACGGCCTCACTGTCCATACCAACAATCGACTTGTAGACAGCTTCATCACTCGTGACGAGGGATGGATACATAGCGTCCTCAGGTTGACGTGTCACTGGCCCACCACCGCACCAAGGACTGGGGCAAACTTTGTCGAGTATGTTGCTGTCAAAGCCATAGTAGTTGATGAAGCCCTCGCCATCCTTTACCGACTTTTGTTTCCAGTATTTCCATGCCACCAGGACGATGATGGCAACGATAATTAGCGCAAGAAAGATGTCCATTATTATTCGATGGTCATAAAAAAATAGTTGCCATCCCCTGCATTATGAGCATGACCGATAATTTATTGAGAGCTCCACTCATTTCACAGACATTTGAGAAGAATGATACAATCCCTCAATCATTGCGTGGTAGAGATGTGTACATCAAAGTAGTTGTAACGGACGATGATAATACTAACGATGTTATCCACGTCAAAGTATGCCGTGACAGTTATATACTAGCTGTCAAATCATCAATGTCTGATATATACATAGGAGAGACACTGCGTCCGATAACTATCCCAATAGATCAGACATACTTTGTCCGAGGAAAATATGACGATGTAGACATTCAAGTACAGCTAGCATAATCATCTACTCATTTTTTTCATCGACGACCAGCCACCGCCCCATCTTTTTTTGAATGCGGCCAACGATCATCAAAAAAACATGAGCTTCACATACAACAAAGGATCCCGCATCAGCGAATCTCTAAGAGGTAAGCGTGTCCGCATCAAGGTTGTTATCGTTGATGAGGAGGAGACAGATCTCCGCATAAAACACATTGATGTATGCGAAGACATCAGTCTTCTCGCAATCGATGTTCATCGCAATGGCATTTTCATCGGTGAAACCGAAGCACATATACCGCATACATACAAGGGGCCAGTCCTTAACGAAGATTATTTTCACGATTACGTACGGGCGTACGCACAGATTCGTGAACTTTAGGACTGACCTTCCTCTCTTTTTTTGCCCATCGCATCTCTATTGGATGTTCTCACTCATGCCATCTATCATATGATGAAGGCCACCATCAAGAAACGAGCATTAACCAAAGATCTCAACATGACTCAGAAAGAGATCGGGGTAATCTTCGAAGAACTCATCGGAGCAACTCGCGTCGATCTTACATATGCTTACCCAAAATTCATCGACATGACAAGGGATCTTACCAAGTATGCCCACATCGCCCATGTGCTCTCGGAAAATTATTTCCTCGGCGATGAGGAATCATACGAGGATTATGTTGACTTCCAAAAATCGATGGTCAGAGCGTGTGAGCTTCACAAAAAAATACCTGCATCTATCAGCCCACAGTCTGTCTTCATGAAAACAGTCACGGAGGAGCAGATCAAGGAGTTTACGAAGGTATACAATGAGTTTCGTGAAAGCGAGGTGATCAAGAAGATATTCACAACCGCCAACATTCTTGCATCATACAAGACACAACTGTCGGCCAAGGATAGCACATTCATCTACCAATCATCGGGGCTTTACTACAAGCCGTTCTCGTTCATTCCATCATTCGACATCTTCAGCCTTAGGTCGTTACCGCGAGATGATCGTGTAGTCAGAACATGGGTATCATTCATGGAACAGACATACATCATCGGCGATAGTCTTGCCCACCGCATCCAACAACCCGACATCGACATCAAGACATTCTGTAAGACGGTGATTACGATCCTTACAGCCGCCGAAAAAGAACCACAGCTTCGTGGTTGCCGTGAAGCCTTTGACACCATCAAAGAGTCGATGGACCTTCTTGAGAAGAACTTTAGCAAGTACTACAAGGAGTTCATCAATACCGACAAGAACTCGACAAGTATCTTCGTGTCATTTATTCGCGATGTGTCAGAGAAGAACAAGGATGCACAGGTCAAGGTTGTTCGTCAATTCACACAGATATTGAACTTCTACGTCGAGCAAATGAACAAGAACGGCCAGAAGCTTGACCCGCAGATTGCCGAGTTGATCAAAGCATCGCAAGATATGTTGGCACCAAAGCAATAATCTTTCAGTCACATTCGTATCCTGTCCTCAACAAAAAAGACTGAGATGTGCATCTTTTTTGGCCCATCGACCTAATACACTTCGACGATCATGTCATCGAGACACACATATCCCTTTCCCGCCAATATGGCCTCTCCATGACTCCTCGACCAATCCAAGGTCACTTCCTCCATCGTCTCTCCGACCATGAATTGGGATGATGCATCCATCCTGACGACGATACTAGTTCCCAGGACGTCGACGATAAAGACCGTTGGTGCCTTCTTTGGGCCAAGTTCACCATTACTGATGTTGCAGTCGAATGTCGAGTTATATGGGCATTGATAATATTTGGGCGATGCGTTGCCACATACTGGCTTAGTCCTTGCAACCTCAGCTAATAGACTTTCGTGTGATTCATACCATGCTTTTGGTACGTTAACACGTATGCCCATATACAACGTATCTGGGTGAATATTGGTCAACGGCAGTGGGATGGTAAGGCGAATCTTCCCCTTCATCATTTTATCTTTGCACAAGAGTCGATGATGATATTTGGTGTAGTATGCAGGCATGTTTTTTAGCACGACTATCATGTCTCAAAAAAATCAGATGTCGCCAATGAAGTTCGTCAATACATCTAGACCCCTTGGATGATGACATATCCATCGAATGACAAGATTGGTACTCCAAGCTCCTTAACAAAGGTTACTGGGACGACAGTATTGCCTTGAATAAGGTCAGAGACACCAGGGGATTGCAAGAACATAGCGTTACCAAGAACAGTTGTTGGTCCATATGTGTTACCATATGATCCGTTTTGTCCATAGACTTGGATGATTCCTTCTGATTCGGTGACATCAGTGCTGTCGGTTGTTCCGTCGTAGATCTTGGCGATGGTCATGTTATCGTATACCACGACGGATAAAAAAATTAGTAGAAGATATTCAGTGGATAATCCTTCATCTCGATATCAGCACCAACGGCACCGACCATGTACCAGAGAAACTTGATGTTTTTTGAGATGGCGGCTGGAGCATACACGACACGGCCACGAATATACCTCCAAGCCTTCCTCACATCCTCTGGGAGAGAGTCGAGGTAGCGATGGACCAGGTATAGGTTGTGCTGATACTTATTCCACTCCCTGATCTTTGCCTCGATGATGATGGAACGATAGGTGTAGACAAAGACATGGTGTCGGTACGTATCGAGGGTGGCATTGCGCGTTTCCTTGAAGAAGAAGCCCATGTTCATGAGAGATGTTACAGCATGATTGAACTCATCATCGTCGTTACTCATGACGGGGGCATTGGATGTGAAAGGCGTATATGCTACCGGCAATCGTTGGACTGGGATCACAACGTCGACGTCGATGTTGCCTGGATCATCAACGTAGACGTCGGCAGAGTATGATGACTGTATTATCGTGGTCACACCATGCTCATCAAGAGTTCCGCATACCCATTCGAGTGCCTCTGTCATCAACTTGTGATGTTTACGACGGCATGTTGTCGAGTATTTGTTAGCCTCTTCCATGAGTTGACCGTCATTAACGACACTGTCAACCAAACGATGAAACTCAGAGAGGACTGTATCTTTTGACGTAACGTTGACGTGGAACATGTTGATGATCTTATGTTACACAACCCGATCCATCAATTTTTTGGGTTAGGCGAAAAAAATGAAGCATCCTTTTCATCTAAAGAAAACCACCAAACCTCGCTCATACACGATGCCAGCCACCGTCAATCAACAAGCCACCGAAGAAGTCAAGTCCATCACAGTCTCATCAGAGAAGGTCAAGGACATGATCGAAACCATCCTCAACAAGGATCTCGATGCCAAGATTGATCTCCTCAATGCTGACGAAGTCGTCAAGAACTATAGAAGATATCGTTTACAACTCGCCAAACAAGAGGTCACTGAAACCGATGGTGAGGGCAAGAAGATTACCAGAGAAGTCGATGTCTTCGACGAAGAAGGTAAGCAAGTCTTCGTTACTCGTCTTGACAAGGATGACCCAAAGAAGAAGAAGAAGATCTCCGTCCCTGCAAAAAAGACACTCGTTGTCAAGCACAAGATGACCGATGAAGAAAAGGAAGAAAGACTCACATACCTTGAAAATCACAAGGCTCACTATAAGACTGTCACCAAGGAAGCTGGCGCCTACAATGAACATCGCACCTCCGTCTCTAAGAGAGGTGTTGGTTACTTCAATGAGTTCTTGAAGAGTACTGCCGTCTCTCTCCTCGTCAAGGCTGGCCAATTCGTCGACGAAAAGAACACTGCCACTACAGCAAAGACTGGTGCTCGTCTCCCAGAGAAGCCAAAGATCACTATGACTGACCTCGCTGTCTGCGACTACATGAGTGTTCCTGGAATCAAGGTATTCATCACTCCAACATTCGGCTCATCTCTGTCCAAGGCTCTCGAAGAAAGAGACGTCGAAAGACAAGAAGCCATTGCCAAGGAAATCAAGAAGAACCTCAAACTCCAAGGCTATGTCAAGAACGACACCCTCAAGAGACAAGAAGCTGCCAAGAAAAAGAAGGAAAAGAGCGAGAAGGAAAGAGCCGATCTTGCTAAGTTCGCTGGTAAGACCTACGAAGAAATCCTTGCCATCAAGGAACAAGAAAAGAAAGAAAAGGCTGCTGCAAGAAAGAAGGCAAGAACCCCAGAAGAAGAAGCTGCCGCCAAGAAAGATAAGGAAGATAAGAAGAAGAATGAACCAAAGGTCATCTTCGCCAACGCTATCAAGAGAGCTTTCAAGGAAGAGACCAAGAAAGAAGATGGAAAGAGCAGATACAGCGTATCATCAACCGTCCTCGAATTCTTCGAAGAAGCATGTAAGGCAGCATGTATTGAAGTCGCCAATGCTGCTCACTTCTACTGCAAGCGCGAAGACACCACCGTATACAACACCGACGAAATGATTCACCACATTGGTATCCTCCATGGTGGCAGCATCTCAGTATCAACTGAATTCTCTAGCCGCTTGAAGTCAGTTCCATCTGCCGACGCCGTCGAAGAACTCAGAGCCGCCAACAAGAAGAGAAGAGATAACGGTGAAGTTGTCGCCAACATCGACAAGGATGTATTGGCAACTCTCCCAACCGAAGATGTCGTCCATGTTGATGCTGTCTTCAGATATGGCGGTGAAGGTGCTGAATATTTCATCGAACTCATGGCTAAGGATGATCTATTCAAGGCCAACAGAAAGAAAGAAAACGATGAGAAGAAGAGATTGAAGGCTGCAAAGGCAGCATCTGATGGATCTGCCGAAGTGCAAAAGGCACCATCATCATCTGAAGACGATGAAGACGATGAAGAATATGTCCCACCACCAAAGAAGGTTCTCCCAAAGAAGAAGAAGGCAGTCGAAGTTGTTGAAGAAGACGAAGAAGAAGAACAACAAGTCGTCAAGCCAAAGAAGAAGTAGATAGACCACCGTCATCTACGAGTGTGTTGAAAGACACATCTTTTTTTCGCGCATGTTCATACAATGAACACAGTCATCATCACAGTGGCCATAATAATCCTTGCCTTCGTCGTTATGACAGCAAACAAGGAGGGATTCGAGACGGTCGCCGAAAAAGAGAGAGTGCATAAGGAATACTTTGATGAGACACATGATCCATCATATGAGGACTATCGAGTGAAGGTTGCTGGCGGCAACGTTGTGGACTATATGAAGTACAAGAAATAGTCGACCAAGGGTGTGTAGGGATAGTAAGGATTGATTTTTTGCGTCGGGTATGATGGAGATGATGCTTGGCCCACGATTGACTAGCCATCATTCCCCATCGTCAACCAATCATCATTACCCCATCATCGGCTCATCGTCGACCAACCATCATCCCTCACCATTGACCAATCATTGTCCTCATCGTCGACCGACAATCGACCCATCGTCGACCAATCATCGTTGACAATCGTCGACCAATCATCGTTGACAATCATCGACCAATCATCGTTCCCCACCATCGCGAAAAAAGATGATGGACCATCTACGCCCCCTTCATAAACATACCACATGATGCCTTCACATCCATTCCCACTCTCTCGATGACCTTTGATGCTCTCTTTCCTACAGTACATCCCAACGCCTCCCCAATCATGTTGACGTTATCATAAACGACGTTAACCGGCGCTTCCTCGGATATGTCGTATCTACTCGATAGCAGTCCAATCTTGGTCAATTCGTTGGGGTTATAACGGACAGCATTATGTCTCACTCTCGGAGCAACGAGCCCATATTGTTTAATGGCATCAACCAACCGCGACACATCATCGTTAAAGTCCTTGATGTATGCATGGTGAATCGTGCATGGTAACGATGTTGATGCCACCATATTCATCGCTTCTCGCGAACTGATTGCAGATGGCAACAACCATTTTCTCCTCTTCTCGTCCATCGTATACAACGATAGATATACCTCAATAGTCGATCGTGGGATCTCTGTTTCGTCAGTAATGTATCCACCAACCAACTCATCGATCGTCATTCCCGTCACCATCATCGGAAAGATGCTTGATACATTCAGTTTGATCTCTGGATAATTCCCAACGGTCCCAGAAAGAGCATCGTAGATCGCTCTGTCGATACTCTTCCTTACCTTCATCGGGTCTCGGCGGAAGAATTTGTTCGCAAACACATCGCCCCTTGCCATGAAGTTGACGTTGATTTTCTCGATCCCCTCCATCTTCCCTGACCTTATTGCCTCAGAGACGACGTCAAAGACCTGTGAGTAATACATATCAGCATCGACATGGTTGACACGAGCCGGCAACTGTTGTGTAGTGAGGTGACACATTTTGCATGCCATTCGACAATCATCATGTGATGATACGTAGATTGATGCCTTCGGCCCTTTGCGATTTACCCAACGAGCTTCGGTTCCGAGGTTGTAGATAATGTTGAATGATTGGTCGAGTGCGCTATGAATGATCTTGCGAGTATTATTTGCCATGTTTGTTGGTAGCCTATTCACGTCAATTTTTTTGACGACGCCGCCATCATCAAAAAAATGTCCACATACCGTTTACTCGAACTTGGCGTGACTCATCGCAAGTTTTACATCATCCCAGAAGATCACTTTATTGCGGTCAATGAGCTTGCGACGAATCTGTCGCGCAGAGATGTGCTGTATTTTCACGAAACCATCATTACCGATAAAGATGCAACAATCGACTTCATCGACGCTCTTCATGTCGTTCATCCATACAAGATAATGATCAGTTCGGAATCAAGACATGGGAGTCAATGCCGACCAGAAAGAATCTTCGATGAGATCCGTGTCTACATCAAAAAATATGATGAAAGTCGACTCACCGCAAAGCAGAGAAGATAATTTTTTTGTTGCAATCCCTCCACACTAACACATCATGCATAAAACACTAACAAGGCGGCAACCTATGAGGTACGCTAATGTATTGACTGAACGATATAGGGATCTCCTCATCATCCTCTTCTTCCCTGTTACCTTCGTATGGAGTATCATAATGTACATTCGATTCTTCTACTTCACTCTCATCTATTACTTCAGTGACTAGCCCATCCTCGCCATATATTTTTGCGTAATACTCATCGCCGATGATGGCTTGCGTCTTGTTTTTCTTCACGAATATATCATCATCATCGATCGCAGCCTTCATCTTGATCAACTTCTCAAACAGCGCCATATTCCTTATCCTCACCTCGACCATCTTATCTGACAGACAGTTGTATACGAGCGTTCTCTTGTTTGGCTTCGGTACTGGCGCAGACAGCGTCTTCGGGTTGTAACATGTTTTTTCGTCGCCGTTCATGTCAATGACCGTATCGGCGTCGTAGTAAGCACCATAGTAATCCTTACGACCTTTGGCCGATGTTCTGAACCGCACAAATCTACCATCCAACCGTTTCTTTGCTCTCATACGAACCTCGCGACGATTCTCGACACGATCAGATACAACATCATCGTCCTCGATAAGATCGCATCTCGGCATCTCTCCTGGATCATAGGAGGGGATCATCTCATTCCACAGACGACTGTCGCGGCGAATATACGATGATGGCGAATAAACTTGACGAGATACGGGCCGTGATCCAAGAGCAAGTATCTCTTCATCACTAACCCGACGCGTGGCAACATCAATCATCCAACGATAGATAGCAGCCTGAATGATATGATCATGTGATATCTTCGTCGTCGTTTTGACCTCGTAAATATCATCGCCAAACATGATGTCAAAACGGGCAGCCAATGAATCAACCTTCGATACAGGCATTCCATCGACGTTGCATCTCCAGTCTAAGAGAGTCATTGACACTTCTGCACGATCAACGGGCAGTCGTGCCCTGATCCTTGCACCCAGAGAGAATATTTTTTCATGCGACACCCATTCATCGGCATTCAACTGAGTGCGACGATATAGATGGTGACGAAGGGTTGACTGGATTGCGATGGCTGTTCCAAGAAGATCTGTCTTTGTCAGCCCATGTCCGCCAGTCTCATGGGCAAACGCTTTCTTCACCTCCGATTTCATCCACTCTTGCCGAGCAGCTTCTAACGTGGTTGCCACCCCATTAATGTCCGACACTTGCTCGACATAGTCAACGTCGCCCTTTTTTTGCTTCGTCTTCGATGGTAGCTTTGTGTTGTCGAACTTGGGCATCTTACATCCCAACTCATCGTCTTCATACTCTTCGTCGATGTCTAGCGCGTCGTCGATGATGGCACTCTTAATAGTTGCCGGCATGCTTGAGATAAGGTCGGTCACATTCGTAGAACTATATGTCTCTCCCTCGACCGATGGATCATTGGAGAAGTGCATGTTTAGATCCTCTGCGTCTGTGATACTTCTGGACAATACCCGTCGACGACGAATGAACTGGGCAGGTGAATTTGTCGCGATCATTACGAGCATCTCGGATGCTCTTGTGCATGCAACATATATCTCGTTGGGCGCGATGACCTTCCCGGATGGGGTGATACTCGACGCATATGATGTATAGTCCTTCTTGTAGAACTTGAGGTAGCCGCTGTCAAGTCCAATGAAGACGACGAGGCGGCGCTCACGGCCCTTACTCTTGTGTATGCTCGACACGACTATCTTGTTATCTGTGCATTCACTATCTGCCGATCCACCCTCAACGTCAAGGTATACAAGGTGACCCTTGTATGAAAGTTGGTTCCCAATCTGCGCTGCCATTGACCCACCGCCACTCATCGTCTTCATCTTTGCACTCGCGGCGAGTATGAAGATATCCTTTGGTTGGTAACGACCACTTGCGATAGCATCGTGAACATATCTGACTGCATACCTCACACCTGCATCCATCGAGAAAGCCGACTTGTAGATAGGCTTCTCACCTTCGCGGAATGGTATCATGTCAATATGATGCGGCGCTTTCACGAATACCTCGTTGACGAAGGTGGCGATGCCCGACGGTACACGATACGTAGTCGACAGTCTTTCATCATGAACGCGACGACCAGTGATCTCCGAGAACAGCGTCATATACTGGGACGTGGCACCATTGTACTGGTAGATGCACTGACGAGGGTCGCCGAGGATGATGAAACGAGCTGATGGATAGGATTGCATCAACAACAAGTCGAAGTCGAAGAGCGGTTCAGTAGTGTCCTGAAATTCATCGAGGATGATGATATCATAATCATCCAATCCCTTGGCCGACGATGTCGACGAGGTCGCCTTCGGGGTCGACGATCTCGACTTCTTTGCTCCCTTGATGCAGTCAATCAGGATCTTGTCATCATACACAGTCCTGCCGAAATACTCGCCAGCAAACGAGTGGAATGTCCTCATAGTAATGTTATACAACCCCCTAACGTCTGCCTTCTCTGCGTTTTCATCAGAGAGATGACGGTTATACGTAAGGAGAAGGATGGCGCGGTCGGGATATGCCTCTGCGATGAAGAGGGCAGTACTCGTCTTGCCGCTTCCAGCAACCGCACTAACACGGATAACAGCGTCTGGAGGTGCTGTAGATATGGCGGATATGATGCTTTTTTGCTCATCAGATGGGGTCATGCGATGTTTGGCCATAATTTGACAGGTCATGTGTGGCATCAAAAAATGTTAGCCCATCTCCATCTATACGCCGACGCGGTCACTCCATCAGAAGAGCCGGTCAAGATCGTCGATGGTAGGTTAATGTGTGTTGATTGCAACATTGCCATGAGACATCTCATGGACGGCATCTACGATTGTCCAACATGTTCACAAGAATATATCTCATCAGTCTCAGTCAACGTGACAAAGTCTGGCGATACATGTGTGCGAGACTCGAAGGGAAGAATGAGAAGGACGAGGACGAAGACGCAGGATTATCGTAAACAACAGATTGCCCACAATCGCGCAGTCATGATGACGAGAAACGATGACTATCGTCGCGAGACTGGTTACCGAGGCATCCCCGATGATGTCATCAATGAAGTGTCCTATACATACTCCGATCTTCAAGTCATGTACTACAATCTTCTCGGCACTCGTTTTGTTCGTCGTGGTAAGATCAAGGATCAGATCCTTGCCTGCCTCGTGTACAAACTGATGAAGAAGAAAGGCATGCCAATGCAACGTGCCGAAGTAGCCAAGATCTTCGTCCTCGACGAATCTGGGTTCTCAACAGGTGAAACACAGGTTCAGGAGCTAGAAGAGTCTCTCGAACTCGATCTGGTATCGAACATCATCGACGAAACAGTCGATCTATCAATCAAGTATATTCGCGCCATCGATCGTGCCATCATCGCCGACAACATAGTATATGATGGTGAGGTCACGACTGTCGACAACATACAGTTTGTGGTCAATCTCGTGATGAGGGCAGAAGTAATAAAGGCTGGCATATGCTGTTATCTTTACTCGCGAGTATCAGGTGCGATAAGCATCCTTCTCACTGAACTCAGTCTAAAGATCCGCAACAAACTTGTCGAGGAGGCATGCGACTCATGCAAAAAGAACACATTCGATCGTTTCAGAAAGATCGTCCAGAATAATGCTGTCTACTTTGATGACATCTTTGATGCGCTTGCAGATGGTGATGGAACATTGGATGGTATCAAGAAGCTGGCAGGTGACGTCTACATCCCTGGTAGACGAGGTGTAAACATTTCTCGTCTCTGGCATACAAGGAGATATATGCAGATCCTCGTCGATGTCTGGGGTAAATATATCCCCGAGTTCATCAATCTTCGCGATATGTCATTGCGTGAAGATATACCCGATGATTGGGACCCATACGTGGACGGCATCTTCCGTGAGTATGGTTATCCAGCATCGCCGGACATTCTCAAAGACATGCTGAAAAAATAAGATGCATGTCATCATCTTTTTTGGGCCACAAAATTGATGGTCACACCTTCTGAGAAAACAGACATGAACTTTCGTAGACACATCTCAGTCCTTAGAAATTACTTTGATGACGCCGCCCTAAAGATGGCAACATTCAAGCCACAGCCAGAGATCATCGGTGTAGAGATTAGATTGCCGGATAATCGTCGTGTTCGTACTCACGTTGGCGGCTTCCAATCACCACTCCTCGACTTAGTCCCTATCAATGAACACTTTACTCGCGATGGCTGCAATCACTACTTTCCAGAAGGACGTATCCTTTACACAAAGGACGACGTCGACCGTCTTATCCACGATGCAACCCATGGCCGTTACATGTTCATTAGTCATGAAGGAATCTATGGTTGGTTAGATGTGTCCGTCATCTACATTCCCGACGGATTGTTGGATGAGGCATCGCATCTTATTACTCCCAACCATCAATGCATGATCTTGGCAAAAAATATAAGAGCCATCGATAGGGATGAATCGGTTCTAGAAGTAACATCAGTCAAACATCTTAGGGAAATTATGGAGAGTTGCTTGTAGTCTTTGACAACGACAACCAACGCTTGATAACATGTCGGCAGTTGGCTGATATCCTTGTTTTTTTCTTGACGATCCATCTCTCCTTTTTCTTCGAAGCTTCATTGATAACGTCGGTATTTATCCACGACACGTAGTCAACCTCGTTGTTCTTGATCATATATGTGTCTATCGTCGGCTCGGCATTTGTGCGATAACAGAAGACGGCTACACTCTTCTCCACATACTTTCTGACAAACTCTAGTTGGCCGACGACAGGATATCCGTATATTTTTGCATGATCATACGTCTCTTCAAACAGTTCTCGGAAAGCAGCACCTTCGATAGACAGGTCATGTTTGTTGATATGGCCGCCAGGAATGTTGTAAACGATGATAGGGTCTTGGAGTCTTAATCGCTCTGGTTGGGTGAGAGCTGGGGAATGATATGAACGAGTAACGGATGGCAACTGTGAGCCGACCATGAGAATCTTGCCTGATGGTGAAGATATGATGATGCGGGAATTGGTGATTTCTCTGACATTGGCAGAGATACGCCCTTCATGTTCTGATAAATGTACGGTAATCATGATGTTTTTGGGTTGCTTGGAGTAGATTCAAAAAATCATAGCTTTCTATACGTACGTCTGAGTTTGCGGAATGCCGAGATATATTCTGATGCCGTGAACCATTCAAGGGCACTTTTTTTCTTGCTAATCTTACTAATCTTGCAAATCTTCTGCTGTGCCATGGCTCCATTATTCGTGACAATGCATACATCTGACAAAGCTCTTGTCACACTTATTCCAGGAACTGGTAGACGATACGCCTCTTTGTGGGCAACAACTGCATCGTACGCCATATAGACGTTGTCTGGCAATATTCTTTGCGGTAGGTAAGCGTAGAGGAGGAATGAGTAGTCTTTGTTTAATGATGACAGCTGAAACCATGCAATCATTCGATAGACATCATTGTCGCTCATGGGAACATTACGAATACCATTTGTCGCAGTAATAACACCGAGACAGCCAAAGTATCTTTTATCGATGAAGTGTTTCCATACATCATCATTCACATCAAATCTATCAACATCGATCAGACACTTTAGGATAGATGGAGAATCTTTTACGATCCTGTTGATAGATATGGTCGGAATGTCATCTTCGTCTAGTTTTTTGAGATAATTACTATCATCGGCGGCGATACACCTGTCTATCATCCTGTCAACGACAAATGATGATAGGCTGATGCCTCTTACCATTGCATCAATAATCACTCTGTACCATGGTGTATGAGTAGCAGCAATTTCACGATGCTCTGGGAAGTTCATGATGATGTGCTTCGTTATTCTTTCTGACTGGACAAGCCTTGTCACGTATGATGGATTATGGTTGATGAGTATAATCGCCCTATCAAGATCATCTCTCTCAACTGTACTAATAATCTGTGCGTTCATTGAATCTACATCGGCCCCGGCATTGATGAGCATCTTCAACGTTTCCGCATCACGGCAATAACGAATGGGCATATTATACTGTACAGTTACATCGTCGCCGCGAGATATACACTCTCTAATTGCTGTGATATCGCCCTTATGGATAGCCTTGATAATTGCTGGAAGTTCTGACATTGTTTTGGACAGACACCGTGACATCAATTTTTTGGCCCCAAAATTTGAGCGAACGAACTAATACTTAACAACCCATGTCCAATCGATTCGAATCAATCATCACCGATTACAACGCCGCTTTATCGACAGATGGTCACATCGAACTCGAGGCAAAGATTCAAGATCTCGACTCTGCCACCTTTCTGTCCTCACTTCGAGGACTGCCAAAAAATGTTACTCCTCTATCTATCGAGTGTTCTATCTCCAACATCACCAATCGCAGCGATGAACGTGGATCATACTCATACATAGAGTCAACATACTATGATGATAATGCTCGTGTCTCCGAAGAGTGCCAGACAAAGAGACTCCTCGGTGCTAAGTTTACATCGCGTGATAGTATGCTGAAGTATACCGTCGCTATCTCATCCGAGAAATCAATCGAGAAGAATCCATCATGGAACACGTTTGGCACATTCGTTCGTGCCAAACTTCGTGCATCATTCGTCTCCGACTCATCGTCGATTGACTCATCGTCGGGTAAGGGATGGCGTTACGATTACACAATCACGATCACCAAACAACGTTATGATATCGGCCCCGGTGTCATCACTGGCATTCGTCAACGACTCTTCGATGGTGTTAAATGCTCCGACATATCACATGACAAGATCGTCACCATCTTCTCAGAAAGAGCCATTCATCCCGATGTATCATTCGAGCTAGAAGTCGAACGACTTTCGCAAACACGCCTTGAGGATCGTCGTGAAATCGATGAAGCTATCTCCGTCATCTGGCGCAGTCTTGGATCAAGTGGCGACGATGAAAGAGTCTCGTTGATCAGAGAGGTGTTTGAGAGTATCTCCCGAAACCCATCCCAGGGCAAGATGACATTGAAGACAATCCTCAACGCAGCCAAGTCGTTAACAAAGAGCGACTACTACGCAAACATCTACCCACCATTGGGTTGGTATGTGACGGATAAGGCCGACGGTGAGCGTGCGGTCATCTATGTTCGCGGTAATGAGGGATTCATCATCTCGCGAGAGTTGATGAAGTTTGCCATGCCAGCCGGCAGCCCTCGAATGATTGCCGACTGCGAACTGATATCACTTCCCGGCGGAGGTCGATTGTTGGGTGTCTTTGATGTGATGATCTATAACGACGAAGTCATAACCCTCCGCGGTATCGAAGATCGTATGGTCAAGGCACCAGACGTTGTCAAGGCAACTACCCTACCATTATCTGCCATCGGCGTAACAATCTTCGCCAAGGAGTATCTGCAAATCTCGCAGCCAATCGAGGAAACCATCAACATCACTATCAACAGAAAGAGAGCATACAAGACCGATGGTCTCATCATCACATCTCAGGGATCAGACTATTATACTACGAGAAACCTGAAGTGGAAGCCATCTCATGAAAACACGATTGACTTCATGGCTATCCGACTCCCTGAAACGATGAAGGGGCTCATCTCATCCATCGAAGGTCATGAGACGTACATTCTCCTCGTCGGTATGAATGATCAACGTCGTCGTCTCCTCGGCGTCAGACAATGGTCTACGTTTGAAGCAGACACCGGCATCTCATTGGGGCAAGGATATCAACCATGCTTATACAAGAGTGCAATCTGGCCTATGACATATATCTATCGAGCACCATCTGGCACCCCGGACATTCATCGTCGTGTAGTCGAGATGGCCGTTGACGATGGCGCAGCCAAATTATTACGCAGTGCTTTCGAAGAGGGCCGTGTCACATCTGACCTGAATATCTGGAAGTTCATGCGTATCCGTGAAGATCGTTCTCCATCGGCTGGTGAGTATGGTAACGACTATGATATCGCCGAAAGTGTGTTCAGCAACATCATTGACCCATTCCAACTATCCGACCTATCGTCATCCAATGGTGGCGGATACTTTGAGAAGTCCCGCGACATCATCTACAAGGCATCAAACAAGTTCAAGAGATTCGTGATCAAGAAGACGTTCCTCGAACATATCCACGAGGGTGATATCGTCCTCGACTTGGCCGCTGGACGCGGTGCCGATCTACCAACGTACAACGAGATCGGTGTATCCAAGTTGATCGCCGTCGACATCGACCCAACTGCTCTCGTCGAACTTCATCGTCGATCACTTGACAAGCACATCACTGATCAGAGAAAGCCTAAGGACAATAGTCACTCCAATCGTAAGGAGACGCGAAGCATGTCGACCCATATCATCGTGACCAACGTTGGTGGCAACAGTAACGTCAATCGTCGCGCTATCGTCGATAGGTTCGGTATAGAGACTGCCAACGTCATCGTATGTAACTTTGCCCTTCACTACATGTGCAAGAATGCAACTCAATGCACCAACTTCTTCGCACTTGCTCGTGACTTTGCTATCGATACAGCCGGGCATGAGTCGAGGATGATCGTCACCATCATGAATGGTGGGAAGGTATTCGAACTGCTGGCAGATTACAAGCCTGGCGAAACATGGATATCATCAGACGATGAAAAGTACGCCATTCGTCGCGACTACGATGATGATGAACTCAAAAAATTCGGCCAGATGATCGCAGTCAAGTTACCGATGACAACGAAGATGTACGAGGAACCACTTGCAAATATTGCTGCGATCACCGACGTTGCCGAGACTACTGGTTGGCGGTTGGAATCATCAAAGCCATTCTCCGACTACATGTCTGCATATGCTGCAAGCGCAACCGATGCATTATCTCCAGAGGATATCAAGTATGGCGGTATGCATCAGGTTCTCGTCTTCGTCTTTAGGACAAAGAAGGTGACTGGTGGCCGTTGGAAAAAATAGATGATAACCCTCCCTCCCCTCCATTCGGGATGACAAGGATTATGGTGATCGTCTACGAGATTGGATACGATCATGTGAGATGTTGTTGCTCTCGCTCATAAATTTTTTGCGTCTCTTCTTCAGAAACTCATCATCATGAACTGCCTCTTTTTTTGGTGCCATCATCAATGTGAGGATCGATGACAGCATTCTATCCCCACTATTCTTCGTCGTAACGACGACGTATTCATCATGTACTAGGCTCATGTTTTCTTCAAGGCATCTTTTGAACCCTATGTAATCCTTGGCATTAATGGCCATCTTTACTGCTTTGCGACTTGTCATGTTTTTTGGGATGGCGAAGCCTCAATTTTTACGCAACTATGGTGGCGATGACTTCCTGACTTCTCTTATCTTTCTTGCCCGATGACCTGAACGTCTTGAAGAGATTGTCGGTCAAGTGAAACCCCTCAGAGATATACTTATCCCGCTCATCATCATCGCCGAGAATACCCTTAGCTGCCGTCGGATTCAGAGAAACGAATCTCAGCAGAAACTTAGTTTCCTCCCCTGTCTCTGCAGTGTTTGATAGGAGCGTGGAATTATCGAGGATACTGTTGATGCCTTCTTCCTTCAACGAAGATAGGCCGAGGTCTATGATCCTCAATGAATACCCGAAGTATGGCACATAGTACTCGTCATGGTCGAAGACAAATCGGCGATATGGGATGTGATCGAGCTTGGCTTCGGGAAAGATCATCACATTCTCCATGTGCAGATCATTGTGCTTGAATGATGGGAGATACTTCTTGACCTTGTAGTAGTAGAAGGCAACCTCAAAGAGAGCGGCCTTAAGGATCACGTCATACATACCCAATGTTTGTGGTAGTGCGTAAAGAGTGGATAGAAAGCCATGATATTCTGGCATGCGAACAACGACTATCTCATCGTAGCAACGACCCTCAGCAATGTCTGTCTGTATCTTTGTGAAGTACTGACCGATGAAATACAGTCGACCAGGATTATCGATCATCCTCGAGTGTAAGAGGTATTCCATCAACTTGTTTGATTCCCCCACATCATCGCTCTCGCCTAGTAAGGATAGGTTGATGTCCTTCATCAACTTATCAACCTTTCCTTCGAGAATGATCGATCCAAGGTCAGGGGCGAACCCAGTTTCACCAGGAACCTTTGATGCAATCACCTTCGAGATAATGGCAGAGTTAATGCCCTGCCATTGTTTTGGCTTCTCCCCGCGACGTTCGATTGCAAGGTCATAGTCGGATCGATAGTGAGGGATAAATTTCAAGACAGTTCCGTCATCAATGAACAGGATAAGTGGACGGCCATTTGTATTGCTCATACCACCGCCCAATACTTTTGGGAACAACTCCCACACATCAACGTAACCGCTGTCTAGTTCATGTATCATCGTTATATCATCATCTACCGACAAAATTGATGCCAATAACGACACCAAAAAATCATGAACAAGATCGCAACAGTCATTACTCACAACGGATCATTCCACTGTGACGAAGTCCTCGCCTACTCTATGATCAGATATCTCTACGGAAATGCACACGTCCTTCGTACTCGCGACGATAAAGTCATCACATCATTTGCCGGAAGAGAAGACACATTCGTCGTTGACGTTGGTGGAATCTTCAACCCACAGCGTCGTCAATATGATCACCATCAATCGACGTTTACAGAGACATTCGATGAAAGATCGACCATCTCCCTATCCAGTTCTGGGTTGGTGTATAAATATCATGGTGACGACATCCTCAAAAAATTCTTGGATGAGCGCTTCCCATCACTCCCACAAACTATCATCCCAGCGTTGAAGGTGAAGATGTACGATGGTTGGATGAAACACATCGACGCCAATGATGTTGGTGTCTCGGCTGGAAACATGTTTGCTATATCATCGGCAATATACTCTCGCATTGGTCGCATGAACCTGAACTGGAATCACCCAGACAAGAATGATTCTCGCAAAGTCGACGAAGCATTCTTGAGGGCCGCTGACCTTGCCACCTCCGAATTCCTTGACATGCTCTGGACAACGGTCAATGATCACTTCTTGTCGGAACAGATTGTCCGCGACGCAATGCTTACATGTCCATCGGAACACACTCTCATCCTGCCATTCTACTGCCCATGGAAAGGACATGTTGTACGTTTGGAGAAAGAGTTGGGCAAATCATTCACCTACGTCGCAGGCCCTGAAACAGATGACGTGACTGGTAAGTGGCGATTGCATACGATACCTACAGTCGGATTTAACAACCGTCAAGTTATCCCCACACATTTCAAGACGAAGGAAGGAGTTACATTCATCCATAATGCCGGGTTCATCGCTGCTGCTGTATCGAAGGAGGCATGTTTGAAGTTGGCGCAAGATTGTATGGACTACTTCTCGACAATGTCAGGGGCAACGAGCGGATGTTGATGAGCATTAACAGTTAATTTTTTTCGGTAGACGTTGCATAACAACCATGTCATCGTCATCTCAATACCTTGTCGATAATGCGATGGTCCTCTCGACCAAGTTGAAGTACAAGGGAACCATTCTCGCCAACGCAACAGCAACTCTCCAAGACGAAGTGTGCTCACAGTTTGGTAACATGCAGTTGAGTTTGTCGATCAAGGGGACCATCAGTCCGATCACGATCAACGTCTACGTGACCAACGACGAAGGTGCAACTCCAACATGGGTCCTCCTTTCTTCATACTCTCCAGATCAAGCTGTCAACGTGTACAGCGTAAATCTATCATACCGTCGTGTATACGTCACCCTCGTCAATGGTGCCACGAACAATGATGTGACATTCATCACTCTCTTTGGTACAGTCCAACTCCCACTTGCGGAACAAACCCCAACATTCAAGACGATTGATGCATCGATCTCAAACAGCGACCTCATGGCATTGGGTCGTAACGTCCTCATGGGTCGCGGCAGAGTTGCTGGAAGTGCAGTCTCGAACGTAACCGTCGCTGCCGACCAATCATTGAGGGTTACTAAGGGATCAAAGATGTATGCCTTCGATGATACCGATAAACTCATTCGTCTCAAGAGATCTATCGAAGATACGCCACCACCTGCTGAATATTTCCCAGCCACTACTAGTATTACCTACCCTAATGGAGGAGTAAAAATCGACGCTGCAGCTTCTCTCGGCGCATCTGCCACTGAATATGTTGACGTCAATGTCGATCAATCATCCATCATCGTCGCTCGCGGTGCTGCATCATTCACTGCTGGAACACCAGGAACAGCTATTACTCGAGTGATGCATGGAAATGTTGGAGTAGGTACTAATGGCCCTGACTTCGGTATCTGGTACAATACAGGAGGTATCTACCCAATCGTTCGCGCTACAATCAACGTGGCAAACGACAGTGGCGCAACTGTTAACGTTGTGTTAAACGGTGTAACATATGCATGCGTAATCAGCGCTGGATTGCCAGACTATCCAATCGGTACGGCAAAAAATATCGTCACGGCATTCAACAATCTATTAACACCGTGGTATGCAGTCCAGGTCGGCGTGAGCTCGATATTCTTCATCGGTATGACGTTTGGTGTGTCAGGCACAACTACGATTACATCTGCCGACCCAACCTTCGACGCAGAAATCTTATCTCTCAGATCAGGCGCCCTAGGAACATGGACACATATTCCAGCATCGTCATTCAACCTTAACACAATGACATCATGGGCAAGTGGCGATTATCTCGAGTATGAGTTGAGTATGTTGAACGGCGGTAGAAGCATCAAGCTCACCGTCGTTGATAAGGTTACACAGGATCTCGTCGATGTTTGTACCAGAACATTCCCAGCTCCAGTATCACCAATCGTCAACCTTAATACATACGTATACGCCTACGACACTGGATCATCGGTTCTCCTCTATGATGCCGGTATCTATGCATACAAGGGTTCCGTTCCAGAGAAGCCAATCACTGTATCATCGTTTTCTATCAATGATGCCTTCGCTTATTCTGGACCAGTACGATTCCCAGTAGCTACCGTCTTCAAATACGACCAAGGATTCCGTCGCCACTCAGTCTTGAAGAAGATAGTTGCTGTTGCATCCCAACCAACACGTCTATCATTGGGCGCATCGATCAGATCAACTATCGACGGAACATTCAGATGGAGCGACGTACAAACCAGCCTCGATGTTGAAGTAGACACAAATAAATACGATGCCGTCTTCGACCCTAATGCATACGGATATACAGAGGAAATCGTCGTCTTCAACGACAATGTTAGCAACATCAAGGAAATCGATGTTAACCTCCCTATCGAAGTCGATAAACCAATCATCATATCGGCATGTACAGGCAACTTTGCAAACAGTGACTTGTCACTGACACTCATTGTCGAGCACTACGCACAATAAAAAATGGCGATCATGTTTTTTGGCGGCGAAAGATATCATGCCAGTCTCGTTAATACTTAAGGCGGCTAATGTTACGTCAACGACATCATCTTCGCAAACATACGATGTTACTACGGTTGCCAACAATATTCGCGCAACATCGATCGTATACACGATAGCCATCTCTCCATTCGTTTCGGGAATCAATCTGTCATTCATCACCCCAATACCATCTGTCCAAAACTGGGCGTTCTCGGAGCCAGTCACTATCCCGGTCATGACAAATACACTTATCCTTCCCATTGGCATCGATAATGTTAGCATTGATGTTGAGAACACATCGGGGGTTACCGTAAACTACTCGTTTTATGTCGGCATCACAAATGACGAGGCATATAGTCTTGGCAATATCATGGAGAGGAATCATCCATACCCACAGATGATTGCGAGAGTGATAGCGGAAAGCTCTATCACGTCACCTACTGTCTCATCATCGATAAGGGCGTTAGGGGATACATCCATCGTCACGAATACATTGTATCCAGAGAATGCGCGATCATTGGAGGGGGTGACTGGGTTGGTATCATTATCTGCGCATGGTTACCGATCCATCGGCAATGTATCGCCAGAGACCGACAGTGCAAAAAAACAGCTTACCATCCCTACCACATCATCTGGTGAGTATGTAACCGTCCTCCCGCCAGTATCTCAGTCATATCTCATCGGGGCAGGATATATTATCGACGTTGATACATCGTCGTCGTGCCACATAAAATTTGGCGCGTTGAAGTTCAATGTATCCCCAACAAATCTTACGATGATGATCGACTATAGTACTTGTGTTTATCTCTTCGTCGTTACATCGCCGTTCAGTGATTTCGGCACCATAAACATCACTCTCTTCGGTGTCACACAATCATACATATATAGCGCAACTACCACAGAATATGAACAGGCCAATCATATAGCCGATCTGATAAATACCACACCATCAATGAAATGTATTGCTGTCGCGACTGGGAATCGTGTATACATTCGTAGTATAGCTAGTCAGGCCGATTCTCCACCATCATTAGATGGGTCGGCTGGTGTAACTGTAGACATCACGTCGATCATGACTAATGCTGGACAGACTCAGTCATCGGAGATTAACGTGACTAACTATCAACGGCCGATAGGAAGTGAAGGGGTTGTTTACCGACTATATATCTATGGTAATACTATGATGTGTTTTAGGACAGTTGGTGGATCATATCCAAGCTTCGATTGTTGCGGGTCGATTGTCGATGATCGATTATGCCGAACTGGGGACGGTGACCTCGTTGTATATAATGATGAGTCGTTGCCACAGAGTGCAAGCCAGTCATTAAACATCATCAATGTATACTTACTCAACAATCCTCTGAGTGTCACGGGTTCATACAACATCACACGAACACAGGCATTATGGGCGCAAACATCATTGTACATACTCTACAAGGCATCGACTATCAGCATTGCGACGATAAAGACAATCGCATTCCAGTTCGCAGCAACAACACCTACACAGATAGACATCATTGAGGGCGCCGACTCACCTCTCTTATCGTACACTACAGACGAATATATTGGTAACCTTTACTGCACATCTGCGAATATAGATGGGCCAGTCACTGGTGGTCGCGTTGTACGATCATTCCTCGTCGGTACTGGAACAAGAACAATAGATGTTGACATGAACCTCACACCATTCATGACGTATACTATCTTCATGACGAACGATCCTGCAGCCGGAGCAAAAACGGGGTTGGTCGGAGTCAGTCTTCTAATGTTGGATAGTACGGCCTAACAATTGTAGGCTATTTTTTGCGTAGAGGACAAACATAATCTTCCCGTCAACATGTTCATGCTCTACGAGAATCCGAGCATATCTATTGCATCCCTTGGAACATTAACATTCACGTTCTCATCATTCACGTTAAATCTTGACGCAACTGATGCAATCGCCATCGCGTACACACTTTCACCACTCTCATGGACGACTGGAAATGGCTTCAACATTACTGCATCTGCTACGCTTCCGAATGGATCTGTATGGCAGGTGAGAGATGTTGCCGACACCGACGTGAATAGTGGAACAATCCCCATTCCACTTGGCATCGACTGGTCTACGATTACCGTAACTGTGACGAATAACACAACGGCATCTGTGATAACATACATATCACTCGGGCTTGTTTCGGACCCTAACGAAATCAACGGCAATCGTGGTCCTGTAAAAAATCAGATCGCCATGCAGGTAAACTCGAAGGTATTCGCAACGAGCGTGACAGATGACTTTCCACTGTCACTCCGATCGGGAGGAGATGCCTCTCTCATCGTGACAAACGCCATTCCGGTCGATGTTGCAACATTGTCGACGTTTAAAAAAATCAGTAGCATATCGTCCTCGTCTTATTTATCATGGGGAGATGCTGCACCAACCGTGAATATTCCTGGACGGACAATCACACTCCCAGCAGTCACGACTACAAGGTGCATTCTTGCTCCGAGTATAAACAATGGATTCCCGACTGCACTTGGTGAGGCTGTCCTTGATGTGTCGACAGATACATCGGTTAACGTGAAAGTGGGTAGCATTGCATTGACGTTTACTCCATCAACTGTTACAGGAACTCTCCTTATCCCACAAGGATATCATGTTATCACGGTGACAAGCGCCACAAGTGTTGCAGGAACATTGACGGGCACCATCAACGGTGTCGCAATATCTGGTGCTGTTACTGCGACAACGACTACATATGCCCAGGCAACAAACATTGCCAACCTTGTTAACGCCACTTCAGCAACCCTAACTAGGGCAACACAGATCGGCAGTTCCGTCATCCTTAGAACATTGGGAGGACAGACAGCAGTAACTCCGACTATTACCGCAATCAGTACGATCTCCGTCGTTGATACAGTAAGTAACACGGGATATACAACGGAATCATTCACTCTTACTAATCAGTTGCAAACCACGAGAAACTTCGGCACTGCAGGCACAACAGCGTATCGTGTTTGGTTCACTCCTGATCAGATTGTATGTTATCGTAGGACAAACAATGACTATCCAACATGGGCGTTCGTTGGTAGTAAGTCTCTTGTATCCATTCCGCGAGGTATGGATGGTGATTTCCTCGTCTTCAACATTCCATCTCTCCTCACAAATGTGCTGCAAAAATTCAACTATGCCACGTTGTATGCAAAACAACAGGCCATGAATACGATTGCCAGTCATGTTGTAACAAGGAGTAGAACAACATATGCTGTAAGTACCTTCCTATCATTCTGCAAGATGTTGCCAACAACGAGCATCTTCCTGAAGACGATCTCCGTCGAGAATACGGCAACGGGACCGGTGCAGTTTAATATCGTCGTCGATAGTGCTGTTCCTGTTGTAAACAACACTATAGCATTCCTCGGCACCAATAAGTTCATCGTAACGAACACACTTATAGCGAATGTCATTACCGCCGGATCGATCGTTGCATCATTCTTGGCCCCAACCGGAGTGACGACGTTTGCATTAAATCTACCAATCTCACCCCTTGCGCTTTATACAATCAACATGATCAATGATCCAGCTGCTACTGCTAAGACTGGTGTGTTTGGTATGGATGTCGTCTTCGATGAAGTGCTCTAATAGCCCACATCGTATGAACATGTATATGTACCAATCGCCACGTTATCGACCGCGACTCCATAAGGAACATAAGGAGACAGGACAAATGGCATGTTAGGTACATCTCGAGAATCGGTCGTCGTTGCAACCGTCGAATCAAGGACAACTGGAGTACTTCCCACAGTAAAGAGAGAGGCCGACCGAGTGTTTCCAAGCGCAACAATACTTACTCCATCATTGATGTGGCGACCAGAGACGTTGACCCCCTTCAGTGTACATGGCAATGTGGTTGATTTTTTGCCAAAGATGGACACAACATTCTTTGGAGTCTCGCCAGTAACGATGAGAGCATTTGTCGTCGTCATGTTTGTTGCACGCCCAAACGTCGATCCACCAGATAGATTGCCGGCACCAATCGCCACATCATTACTCTCGACAACGCCAACGTTGAAGTCAAGGAGTGTCATCGACACAGCAACACCATTTGCACCAAAGAGAGTGACTGCAGGAACAGATAGAGCATCAAACTCACCATATGCCGACCCAGCATATACCATACCTGACTGACCAGATTCAACGAAGAACGACATGTTAGACCCCTTGATGACCATCTGTGCTTTATACGTAGCCCTGCCAGTTTCTGCATCAACTGGAGGATTCCCACCAAGGGCACCGTTTGTTGTACCATAAGCCAGTGCTCTTGTCGGCTCGACAACATCTCCGAGTGTTGAAGATGATAGGGTTGCCGTTGTCCCAGAGACAGTCATTGTTGGGACGCCGCTTACTCCGACGATCTTGAATGATGACACCTCTGTCATGATTGCTTGGTAACCGTTTGTGCCAAAGTAGACTGCCCTTGTAGGAGAAGCCATGAATGTCTTCTGAGCTTCGATGAGTGGGTCTATGTATGTGCCCAATGTTGCTAGTCCAGTATTGTACGATATGGCGTTACCATAGAAGTTGATGGAAACAGCTTGATTGTTCAGTGTATATGGACCGGGACTATCCCAGATTGATCTGAACATCTTCCGGGCCTTTCCGATCCTCCACGGAGAATACCCGTCAATATGCGTCGCATTGAACCCATAAGCGTCAATCGCAAACCCATCGGTTGCCGTCGATTGTCCAGCCTGTGTAACGGGAGTACATGATAAGACAAGCGTGACGATGATAGTGTCCGATGGTCGAACGCCGGCTACCATTCTTGGCATAATGATGACGGGAGATGTTTGCTGCACTGAGTAAGCCGTTCCTGTATCTGTCGACCCGAATACATACATGTTTCCACTTGATGCTCGAAGAATGGTCTTTCGTGGTCGTTCAAGGATACCGCTATCAACGATGTGAGCGCCGTACAACTCTTGTTGCACATCAAGGTTAGTGCCACCAAAGAAGCCCGGCAAGTAATACGTGTCGGCAGGGTAAACGTCACCAGGTGACATTCGATAAAAGAGGACGATGGTTGACGATGGAATGACGATGGCATCGCCGTACTTTACGAGTGTGACTCGGACATCATTGAAGAACCCACGGATGGCGATGTTAATCGGCGTTGTTGAATGATTTACGTATCCCGTCCCAACATTGTTCCAGACGTTTCCGAAGAAGTTATCCACTGTTACCTTATACATAAGGGCCGTCGATACGGTGCCGAATCTGATCGACAGGAAACCCTCGAGCGGTCCACCAATTCCACGTCTGGTAACTGTAACTGTAGTAGTATTGAGTCCATCGACGATAAAGTTTTGATCAAGGGTGGGCATTATATAAGCCTCTCCAAAAAATATAGTAGATCATCGCGCCTAATTTTTTGAGACGACGAGCCAATCTGTCAACGAGATTGCTTGGAAAGTTGCACCCATGTTTGGTGTCGCGATGATGACATCCATCGTGTCTCTGAGGACAGTGTTTCCCACATATGGGTGGATAGTAATGTTGTTGCCGCTCGCATTGCCAGTACTATCGATGATCGTCAATCGGCGCGGGCCTGTTATGAGTGGGAGGTTGATGGTGATTGCCATAGCGCTAGTATCGACGGCCAATGTCATATCTCCGGCAACTACCGTATATGGGGAAGTATTTACGATGGTCACTGTTTCAGACATTGGGTCTGGTGGCTGCATCCATCCTAAAACGCCAGTAGAATTTGTCGAGAGCACATACCCGGCTACATATGGTGCGCCAAAATCTGCGGCAGTGATGTTGCCATATGACCATACACCTCCAAGAATATGTGGGATACCATCCGGAACAACGGAACTATTTGATCCTGTACCACCAACGACGGGTGGAAGTGTTGCTGCGGTCGTTAACCGACTATCGGTCGAACTAAGATAGACAGCATTGCCGTTAGAGCCTACAAAGATACTCTGTCCAGCCACGCCATATTTTGTTGTCCTTATCATTTATTCTTTTGCGACCGCGAAAAAAGATGGAGACTATCTTTGCCCTTTACAATCCACCGACCCTCATATGCGTGACATCAACTGTAATCCTCACTGTTAGTGGAAGTGGTGTTGGGTTTGAAAATGCGATGATAACATCAGTACTTCCCGATGCCGTTAGAGTGACGTCAACATTGCTCAACATAGGGTCATCGCTGGTTACACCGGCATATCCACAAGGCATGATGTCAATAATACCCACATATTTACGAGTCTTGTATCCAAGCTGACCGGCAACTGACATGCCACTGTTGCTCATTGCCATGAAGTTGATGTAGAACGTCGACACAACATTACCGATCGGTATCGTGATCGTTGCAATATTCTGGGTATCAACACTAGGGACGATTACTGGTTCGTAAACAGCACGGTAGTCGTTCGGGTTGGATACAATACCACCAACATTTGTTAACGTGGCACCGCCCATATCAATAGTCCCACCAGACACATCGAACGTTATGGTGTCCGATGAGATTACTTTGTCGGCAAAATGAATACCGCCAATTGTGGCTGGATTGAAGACCGCACTTGATGGGTCAAACTTTTTTCCTCGGACGGTAAGAACATCGCAGATAACACCCTTGATATCAATGACTTCCGCCGTTCCCTCACTGTTGAAGATGAAGATGGGTTTGATGGCAAGTTCATGAGGCAATACTCGACTCATTTTTATTACATCATGCCCAGAAAAGATTAGAGAAGTATTGAGGATGCAACAATGATCGCCTCATCAGGGACGACGGCATCAACAACAGCCGATTCTTCAACAAACTGCGACCAATCATCATCATCAGTTTGATCATCAATAAGGCCATCCCATTCATATGATCCGATGAAAGATGGTGTGGTGTCATTGATGTTGACGTAATCATCCCCAACTCCGACGTGATCATCTTCAGATCTATCTATCTCGTCGATCCCGAAGTCAACCTCGTCGACCTCGTCTACTCCGGCGGCATCATGGCTCCCAATCCTTGCATAAAAGCCGCTTGCCTTTTCACGAGATCCAGAGTAAACAGATGTGTCTATCTTCTTCTTTTTCTTGTCGACGATAAACCCAATCGTCCTCCAATCGCCTTCCTTCAACTCGATGCTACCGCCACATTTTTTGGTAGATACCTCGAAAGCGCCTACCTCATTGTTGAAGATGATGTCGGCCATGTCATCTCCCCCTACTCCCCCTACTCCTCCAGAATATCCACCGCGGTGAATCAGTCTTGCCGCATCATCGTCGATGAGATAGCCATCTTCATATCCACCGATAAATGCGCCATAATAAGTTACGTCGCTCATAGTTATATCAACACACGACGAACATCTCGCGATAATAATGTCAGAAAAAATCACTATCGATGCACAAGGCAACAAAGTCGAGCTCATGACATTCAATGATGCTATGAAGAATGCAACAGAAATTGCCGAAAAAGTGGCTCGCTTTTGGTCGAAGCAAACCATGACATCAAACAAAGAGATGGATAAGCTTACTGCTCGCGTCTACTCAAACCTGAAGCGCGACCATCCATTCTTCGCGGCAACATATCCTATTCTCCTACTCACGATGGCAAGAGGTATCATCGACATGGATTCACTTCGTGTTCACTTCAAGGATGTTGAGATGATGGGATCGATCGGCAATGACGATGATCAAATCAATCGCGTTGCTCGTTATATGGCATATGCATCAGCCAACATGGAGAAACGCAAGAATCCGAAGGTAAAGATCCGCGAGAGCGATGTGAAGAAGAAGAAGAAAGAGTATGCCAACATTCTCAAGGGTGATAAGAAGAATATGAAAGATGCTGTTGAAGCCATCAAGAATGATCGTGAAAAGTCTAGAGACGCTGCCCATTCTTCCACAACTGCAGATGATGATGAGTCTGCCAAAAAATTGGATGATCTCCGCGACGAACTATTATCATTACTCTAAGCGATTGATGATGGAGTTCACGTCGATATACATGTTTTTTACGATGACTGGATCGGTGATCGCTTCAAGCTTGATGATGAGTTCCGTTCCATTGTCATGGAGAACAAGGGACGATAGTTTGTTGGCGATGATGTTGGTTCGGAGGACTCTTTTTTGGTCATCGAGTGGCATTCTCGAGAAGTTATCGACGATGTAATTCTTGTGTTCGTAGATATGGTCCATGATTGTCCTCCGTGCATTTGGGTATCATCGCAATGTTTTTTCGGGGACGATGGTATAAACACGATGAGTTACACATATTCTGGCTCAACATCGTCACTATTCCCAGCACCTGGATTGACTGGAACATACTTGTTGAATGTCGGTGGCAGTCCATACATAAGCCCGAGTATTATTGCCGGCCCATTCCCGACCATCATCATAAGAGGGTATGCAACCGACATCGGTGCAACTATCACCGTCTTTTACTCGACCGATGGAGGGATCACGATTACACAGTCTGTCAATCTTATGACGAGCAAGATTATCGCCATCACATCTCCGGTCGTTGCAAAGTATGTGAGTATTCAACTCGACCCTCCAACGACAGGAGGAACGGTGACGTTATACACAGAGGCATTCTTCTCAAGCTCACCTACCAATTCTGCCAATACTGCCACATTGAATGAAACATTGACATCGGCCGAGGACTATGCAGTTACGAGAGGAATCATAGCCGCTCAGGGAACAGACGGTGTCCCAAAAAACATCACATCATGGCGCCAAGGTGAGTTGAGTGTTGGGAGATATGATGGTTCTCTTCGCCAACAACTATCACCACCAGAAAATCTGTTGACTATGTCACGTGATATTGGGTTTGGGTTGTTGTATCGACCATCGACTGTTACGACGAGTTATGCCAACGGCGCAAGCACGATTACATGCACCACCGACCCAGCGGTTGCCGTCAGTGCTAACTCGGCGGCATATGGATCGTTGGATGATACCTTCGTACTTCGATTCAACCTCAAGCTGACTAGCGGAACAGTTCGCGC
>Ga0247722_10000144_pt1 | contig 43790 bp, 35 predicted proteins | sample MSEWelMarce3H_FC_FD_189094 | JGI IMG/M metagenome (GOLD analysis project Ga0247722, IMG submission 189094) | Subsurface sediment microbial communities from gas well in West Virginia, United States - MSEEL Well Study Marcellus 3H_FC | ecosystem: Environmental > Terrestrial > Deep subsurface >... | reverse complement strand
CACCTGTAGTTAAAAAAGGCAAAAAAAACTCGACGGTGATCGAGTTTTTACCCGATGCCGATGAAATCGAGCAGAGCCCCTTGCCGCGCTATGTGCGCAGCACCTTGCTCGTGTTATTAGCGGCATTGATCAGTGCTATTTTATGGGCCAATTTTTCTGAGGTAGAGAAAATTGTGGTGGCGCACGGGCGGTTGGTGAATCCATTACCTAATATTGTGGTGCAGCCGCTTGAAACCTCGATTATTCAAACTATTGAAGTAAGGGTGGGGCAAGTAGTAAAAAAAGGTGAGCTATTGGCCACATTAGATCCCACTTTCGCCCATGCCGATGATGCACAGCTACGTACTCGCTTACAAAGTTTGGATACTCAGATTGCCAGCTATCGAGCAGAGCTTTCAGGAAAAACCACTAGTAATGCAAATGTAGATGCTGACACCTTGTTGCAAGCCAAGCTTTTAACTGAACGCCAAGCTAATTATCGCTCTCAGGTTTCTAAATTAGAGCAAAACGTCGCTCGCTTGGCTGCAGCAATTGAAACCAATCGAAATGATAGGATTGTCTTATCGAAACGGCTGAAATCGATGAATGAAATCGAGGCCATGCAAGAAAAAGCCTTGCTGCAGCAATATGATTCAAAGCTGCGCTTGCTAGAAGTAAGAGACCGGCGCTTAGAGGTTGAGCGTGATTTGGTGCAAATACAAAATAAAGAAAATGAGCTGCTGCGTGAAATGGGCGCTTTACGTGCAGATAAATCAGCGTTTTCAAATAGCTGGCGGCAAAAAGTGATGGAAGACTTACTCGCTGCAACCAGAGAGCGGGATGGCGTGAATGAGCAGCTCCAAAAGGCAGATAAGCGTAAGCAATTGGTGACATTAGTCTCGCCAGTAGATGCCGTAGTTTTGGATGTGGGTAAGCTTTCTCAGGGGTCTGTGCTTAGGGAAGCTGAGCAAATGTTTACGCTGGTTCCATTGGGGGCGCAGCTGGAGGTTGAAGTTAAAATTGATTCAATGGATATTGGTTATATAAAAGAAGGTGCTCCCGTTCATATGAAACTAGATGCGTTTCCATTTCAAAAACATGGCGCATTAGAGGGAAAAGTACGCACAATTAGCCAAGATTCATTTCGTAATGAATCCGCTGCAGCTGGGCAAGAGGCGTTTTATATTAGCCATATTGTTTTTGGCGATGCCAAATTAAAAAATATGAAAGATAAGTCTAGGCTATTGCCAGGGATGACGCTTTCTGCAGAAATTGTGGTAGGGAAACGCTCGGTTATTTCCTATCTGCTTTGGCCTTTAACTAAGGCAATGGAAGAGGCAATTAGAGAACCTTGACTCGTTTTATGGCATAAAAAATTGGACCATAGTAGTAAACTCATTTAAATATAATCACTTTTTATGAATACAAAGAGCCTAACAATGCCCATTTCTGAAAAACTGCATAGTGCAATCAATTTTCAAAATCAAGGAAATGTTGAGGCAGCTCGAGTATTATTTAATGATATCTTAGATTTAGAGCCAAATAATGCGGCAGCATTATACTCATTAGGGCTAATTGCATTGAATGCTGGCCAGTTAAAGCAGGCATTGCAACTCAGTGAGCGCGGCATAGAGGCAGCCCCCCAGTTTGCTTTGCTAAGATATTTGCAAGGCTCGATTGTACAAGCCATGGGGGATAAAGAAGCGGCTTTAAAGTGCTTTGATGCTGCTTTAGAGCTAGATCCAAATGATTTAAGTGTTTTACTTAATAGCGGTGTGTTGCTTAGAGGCATGTATAGGCATTTAGATGCATTAGCAAGATTCCAAAGAATTTTAGCTATCAACCCAGATCATGTTTCTGCTCTAGGTAATAGCGGTATTATGCTTACCGAGTTTAAGCAAAGCGAGCAGGCGATTGCCTTATTTGAGCGCCTACTTAAAATCCAGCCCGATTACAATTATGGCTTGGGTCTGCTATTTTATGAACGCATGCATATCTGTGATTGGCGCGATTTCAAACAATCCTGCGAGCAAATTACTAATGGCCTAAGGGCAGGTAAAACTACATGCAAATCGCTTGCTTTTATGTCGGTATCCGATAGCGCAGCAGATCATTTATTAGCCGCGCAAATTTTTGCTAATCAATATTGCCCAAAAAATAGCAAATCATTTTGGCAGGGGGAGCGCTATCGGCATAAAAAAATACGCTTAGCCTATTTATCTCCAGATTTGCGTGAGCACCCTGTTGGGCATCTTATGGCGGGGGTGTTTGAGCAGCATGATAAATCGCGTTTTGAAATCATTGCTATTTCGCTAGGGATTGATGATCAAAGTCGCTTACGCTCGCGAATGTTAAATGCATTCGATCAATTTATTGATGTGCGAGAAATGGGCTCAGAGCAAGTAGCCCAAATGCTAAGGGATATGGAAATTGATATCGTGGTGGATTTGGGTGGCTATACCTCGGATACTCGTACCGATATTCTGAGCTTTAGACCCGCTCCTATTCAAGTGAATTACTTGGGTTATCCAGGCACAATGGGCATTGATTATATGGACTATATCATTGCCGATCGCCATATCATTCCGCCAGATCACCAGCCTTTTTATACAGAGAAGGTGGTTTATTTGCCCGATACTTATCTGCCTACCGATAGTAGTGTGCAAATAGCCGAGCGCACCCCTACGCGGGCTGAATGCGGCCTGCCAGAAACAGGCGTGGTGTTTTGCTCATTTAGCCATGATTACAAAATTTCCCCACCGGTGTTTGATGTTTGGATGCGGCTACTAAGCCAGGTTTCTGGCAGTGTGTTGTGGCTGATGTCTAGAGGGGAAATATCCCAGCGCAATTTACGTAAAGAGGCTGAGCTAAGAGGTGTGGCGGCAGATAGGCTGGTGTTTGCCAATCGAGTTCCCTTGGTTGAAGACCACCTTGCCCGCTATCGCCAAGCGGATGTGTTTCTCGATACCCACCCTTATAACGCGCATACCACCGCCGCTGACGCTTTGATGGCGGGGTTGCCGGTGGTTACGTATATGGGTAATTCATTTCCATCCCGTGTGGCAGCTAGCCTGTTGCATGCCATTGGCTTGCCAGAGCTTGTTACGCATTCTCTAGTAGAGTATGAAAGTCTTATTTTGCAATTAATAAATAAGCCTGAACAATTAACTAGCGTAAAACAAAAATTGATCAATAATAAAGCCAACTTCGCTTTATTTGATACCAAAGGGCTTTGTCAAAATTTAGAAAATGCATATATTGCCATGTGGCGAGCGCAGCAGCTGGGTGAATACAAAGACGAATTAAGCCATTAAGCGGCAACACTGGGTCATTTTATAGTCAAGGTTTAAAATAATAAGGAGGCAACATGTCACGAAGCCTAGATATTGGTTGTGGGCCCAGCCCTAAAAACCCGTTTAATGCCGATGAAGTATTTGGTATCGATGTAAGGGAAGATCTAGATGCCAATATTAAATGCGCAGATTTGGTGATAGAGCCTATTCCATTTGAAGATGGCTATTTTGATTTTGTTACCGCCCATGATTTTTTAGAGCATATCCCCCGCGTTATCTACGTACCTGATCGCAGAAATGCTTTTGTAGAAGTGATGAATGAAGTTTATCGGGTATTAAAAGTGGGCGGGCAATTTCTGTCTTTTACTCCCGCTTATCCTCATCCGGAAGCATTTCGCGACCCAACCCACGTTAATATTATTACTGATCAAACATTTCAGGCTTATTTTGATAATGTAAATCGGTGGGCTGCCGCTTATGGGTTTAATGGTGCTTTTGAAATTAAATTACAAGAATGGCGTGGCCCGCATTTACTTACGGTGATGCAAAAAGTAGAAATTCCAAGCCAATAATTATTAAGTAGTTCGGCATAAATTTTGCAGGTATGTTTCGTTATAAATCAACAAGTTTATGCTAAATAATATAAGGTAAATTTTACCTAAATACTTAATTTTTTTTATGGATGTTAATGATAAGAATAAATTTAACTTTGGTTTTTTTTGTGTTTATGCGTATTTTATATTTTTAAATAAAACTAAGCTTTTTAAGGAGCTGTATGGATGCAGAAAAAACGAAGGCATTACAAGAAGAGTTTGGGCTCAGCTATCATATAAATTACGCGGCCTTTGCTCAAGAAACCGTTGGATTTAAAGATAAGCGTGTATTAGAAGTTGGAGGAAGCTTACCTGCTAGACTTGTATTAGAAGAGCTAGAGGCCGCGCAATGGACTGCGCTTGAGGAGCTTGATTACTGGACTGAAACCTTAAGTACGGGTTATGTTTTGGGCACTCCACCGGTAGAAAACAATGAAAAAATATTATTTGCTCAGGCTGAGCCACATCTTTTAAATAAACCATATAATATTTTTTATGGGCATATCGAAGATTTACCTGAGGCAATGGAATCCCAGTTTGATTTGATATTTTCTATTGCAGCATTTGAGCATATTGCCCGTTTGCCGTTAGCATTAGAAAAAATGAAATTAGCCTTGGCGCCAGGTGGAAAGTTATTCTCAATGTTTGCCCCCATATGGTCTTCTTATAATGGCCATCATTTACCTGAAATTGTGGATGCAGCTGGGGAACATTGGAGCTTTGGAAATTCGCCCGTTCCCCCTTGGGGGCATTTATTGTTTAGGCCTATAGAATTGTATGATCTTCTTTGTTCTAAAATGGATCAGGAAACAGCAAAAGAAATTGTGTACTTTGTATATAACTCCCCACATATAAATCGTTTTTTCCTCGATGATTATATTGAAATGGTTGAACGCAGCGGCTTTGTTATACAGCAAGCCCAGCCTATTTTTGAAGTGGCTGTGCCTGAACAAGTTAAAACGCAATTGCAAGCACGCTATCCGGGTAGGAAAAATTTTGGGCATAGTGGGATTTTATTCGTTTTAGAGAAAAAACAATAAACCATATAAGGCGGCCATAACGATGTCGATGAATGAAATCCATGAAAAACATTGGTCTGAGTTTATGGCTGATTCACATCATCGCACCCTATACGACTCGTGGTGGACCCCCGGCACGGTAAATTACTGGCGGCATACTCGCCTCCTTTCTCCTGTGCTAGAAGTATTAGGCAGTTTAAAGAATCATTCTTGGCTGACGGTCGGCGATGGTGCAGGCACCGATGCTTGGCGTTTATTGCAAGCAGGCTTTCGTGAAGTGATGGCCAGTGATTTAGACGATACCGTTTTAAAGCAAACCAAGGACGCAGGGCATATTACTGATTTTTGTATAGAAAACGCGGAGTCTTTAAGCCTTACTAATGATTCATTTGATTTTGTTTTATGCAAAGAAGCGTTACACCATATGAGCCGCCCCTATGCGGCTATTTATGAGTTCTTTCGCGTAGCTCGCTATGGCATCGTTATTATTGAGCCGCAAGACCCTTGGCTTGATTTTCCTAGCCGCTCAGATGCAACAAGCCCGCATTATGAATCTGTAGGTAATTATGTTTATCAATACTCCAGCAGAGAGCTAGAGAAAATTGCCTATGGCTTAAATATCAGAGGGATAGCAACTAAGCATATGGTGGATGTTTATATTCCTGATTGTGAATTTGCTTTTTGCACAGAAGGTGATCGTATCTGGGAGGAAACGCTGGCAAAAACCGCTGAAGCAGATCAGGCTGTGAGCCAAGGCATGGTAAAGCCTAATTATGTGCAGGCAGTATTTTTTAAAAATACGGTGGCTGCAGAACTATTTGATTTACTTGCCGTACAAAACCCCAGCTGGCGTTTTTTAAGAACAGATACCAACCCCTATTTAAATGGGCAAAGTGCTGGCTAATCGTGCATCAAATCAATTGCTAAATAGGGGCTGGCTATGAATAAAGTATTAGTAACGGGGGGCGCAGGTTTTTTAGGATCTCATTTATGTGATCGATTAATTGCCCGTGGCGATGATGTGCTGTGTGTAGATAACTTTTATACGGGCAGTAAAAGAAATGTTGCCCATTTATTTAGCCACCCTCATTTTGAAATGATGCGCCATGACGTGACTTTCCCCCTTTATGTGGAAGTGAATCAGATTTTTAATTTAGCTTGCCCTGCCAGCCCAGTGCATTACCAGCGTGATCCAGTGCAAACCACTAAAACCAGTGTGCATGGTGCAATTAATATGCTGGGGCTGGCTAAAAGAGTGAAAGCACGTATTTTGCAAGCGTCCACCAGTGAAGTATATGGCGATCCGGAAGTCCATCCTCAGCCTGAGGCCTATTGGGGTAGGGTTAATCCAATAGGTATTCGTAGCTGTTACGACGAAGGAAAGCGCTGCGCAGAAACTTTATTTTTTGATTATCACCGTCAGCATCAGTTAGATATTAAAGTAATTCGTATTTTTAATACCTATGGCCCAAGAATGCACCCGAATGATGGGCGAGTCGTGAGTAATTTTATTGTTCAGGCATTAAAGGGCGAGGATATTACGATTTTTGGTGATGGCCAACAAACGCGCAGCTTTTGTTATGTGGACGATTTAATTGAAGCTATGCTACGCATGATGGAAGGGCCTGCTGATTTTACGGGGCCAGTAAATGTGGGCAACCCTAGTGAATTTACTATGTTGGAATTGGCTGAAACGGTATTACGCCTAACACACTCAAAATCTAAATTGGTTTATAAACCCTTGCCCAAAGATGATCCACATCAGCGTAAGCCCGATATTGATTTAGTTAAAGAAAAATTAGATTGGGTGCCGCAGGTTTCATTAGAAGATGGATTAAAAGAAACCATTGCCTATTTTAAGAAAGAAATCGCCAATAATAATGCAAAAATCTATTGATGATAAGTAGCAAGACAAAATTTTTCCAGCAAGGTGCACCGGTGCTGACGAGGTTTTGTGTCATCACTTATAACTTAAAAGGCTGAAAATTGAATCCTATTGCGCAATTATTTGCTGGTATCGCCAATCCTGATTTACCCGCCCAGCAGGTCAGTGAATATATGCGCTTTGCGCAGAGCGATAGCTTTTTTTATTTGGCTGCAGCTAAAGCCGCGCGTATTGCTCAGCTTAAAGCCAATTTTGCTCAGCGTGGTTTTAATCAGGTTTATTTAAGTGCTAATTTAGCCGGTTTTTCATGCGCGATTGATGGGCTTAAAGTGGATATTCTGCCTAAAGACTTTTTTACTGTAGCAGATGCCCAGTCTTTTGCCGATAAACAGGCCCAGTTGGCGGGGTGTATCATTATTATTAATAATAATGATATGGGCACGCCAGCACTTAAAGCTGCGTATGCAAGGTTTTTTGAAGTTTGCACTAATACCTGTTTTATTGCTTGGGATTGGGATAACCATCATTGGCTAGATGTCAGTACTTTTTTGGCGGCGCATACCGATATTTATACACCTGCTCATCATGAAAATTTATATTTATTAAGTCGCTACAATTGGCTAATTGCTGGGCCTATATATTGCTCATCGGTGCAATGGTCTAGCCTATTTTTAAAAGAAAATTTATCTTATATTTTAAGTGCGGATAGATCAGAAGCGCCGTTGGGCATGCATATCCCTTATGCACAGTTTAGTTTTAGAATTCAAATGATTTCTACATTAAATAAGCATTATCCTTCAATAGGTTTTAGTAACCATTCATTTCACCAGCGTGGCCCGCTTGATCGTTTAAAAGAGTGGACTGCACATACTTCGCACTGGATTGCACCAGTGTTAAATGATGTGCCTATTCGTATTTTTGATGCGCTGATTACTGGCGGTATTCCGATTGTGCCTACTTCATTACAATTCTTGCCGCCTGTTGCTTTTATTTCTCGCGAGCATATTGTGTTTTATACTCCCGCCGATATTATTGATCCCCAAGCGGTTGTGGCCCGTGCAAATCATTTATTTAAAGAAGGGGGAGATGAGGGGCGCTTGGCTCGACATCAATTGGCGCTTAAGCAGTTTCATGGCGATTATAGTGTGAGGCAGATGCTGGGTTTTGCTGCTGAAACGCTGGATATTGTTTGGCACGATAAATCATTAGGATAATTTAATGAGCGAGCCGTTGGCTATTTTGATTCCGCTATATAAAAGTAGCTTGTCTGCTATTGAAGAGTACTCTTTAGATTTTTCTTTACGCTCTTTAGTAGGGAGGTCCGCTTTTTTTATTGCGCCTGATTCTCTCTCTTGCGATTATTATCGCGCTCGATACCCTTGGGTCGATTTCGTTTTTTTTGCAGATGACTGCTTTGCAAGTATTGCTGCCTATAATAGATTGCTGCTTAGCCAATCTTTTTATGAATGCTTTGTACGTTTCGATTTTATTTTAATCCTACAAACAGATGCCATTGTTTTGCGCGATGATTTGGATGTATGGATGAGCAAACCTTTTGATTACATCGGTGCGCCTTGGCCGGATGGTAATGAGCTATTTGTGAATCTTGGCCGGTTTGAGGGCGAGTTTGGGAAGCGGGTTAAGGTTTATGTAGGTAATGGTGGTTTAAGCTTGCGCAGAGTAAAAAAATGCCTCTCTTTATTAAATGAGTTCCCTGTGGCGGTTTCTGTATTTTTAAATACAGGATCTAGTGAAGATTTGTTTTTTTCCTATATGGGCGCTTTGTCTGCGGATTTTATTATCCCAAATGAAATAACTGCTTCTTTATTTTCGATGGAATTAAAACCTGCCTATTATTACCAAGTTAATGGCGGTATTGTGCCTATGGGCGGGCATGCTTGGTGGAAATATGATGTGGCATTCTGGAAAGCCTTCTTGCCTCCAGCGGCGCTTTTAGATGATTTAATTTAGGGACACTCAGATCTGTTTTGTTTTGCCATACCTGCTCTGGACCTCCGACAAAAGCATTCGGGGATGACGAATTAATTGGAGCTTTCTCGTTTTAGCCTTCTGCATTATTAATGCCTCGTTGTTCCAAAAACGCCTGCGTAACCGCTGCCGCATCTAAGGTCATCCTCGGTAAAATCGCCTCAATCTGCTCAAAGCGAAAGCGCTGAAAACCTGCGACTTCGCTGTCAGTATTCTTAGGTAGAAAATCATCAGCTAGCTGTAAATCGTAGGTGTAGATGATTTCATCATGCCAGCCATCAGCCTCTTGCCGAGTGGTGCGCAGCTTGCCGCTGGAAACAGCCTTGCTGGCGAGTTGGGCGGGGATGCCCGCTTCTTCGCTTAGCTCTCTGATTACACAATCCCAGACGTTTTCACCAGCCGAGATGCCGCCTGCGGCGAGGTTGTCGAGTTTATTCGGGTCGATGGCTTTATTGCTGGCGCGCTGGGCGATCCATAGCTCAGCCTTGGCTGTGTAGCCGTTGATATGCACGGCGCGGCTGGTGAGGCCAAAGCGGCGAAAGGCGGCGCGTTCTAGCTGAAATAGCGGCTGGGATAAATCTAGATCACCCGCTTGATCGCTTGCAAACACGGTGTAGCGCTCGTTACGCCAGCCGGTAATCCATCCTGAGTCCCGCATCTTGATTGCGGCCTGCTCTAAGGCGTTTTCAAGCGTTTTTGCATCGATACTTGCGTCTATGCAGATCGCTTCCTCGCTGATCTGCACCGCAGCTGGCCCCAGTGTGCTTTGCAAAAACGGCAGGCTGGCGTCTTCCATCCAACCTAATGCTTGGTTTAGGGCAATGAATCGGCGTAAGGGCTTGGGTGTCATGGGCATCGGTTTAAAATGTTTCGGCTTCTAAATAAATTTGCACCGCATCGCCGGTGAAATGGGTAATGCCATATTCAATAATCTGGCTGTCTGCATCACTGTAAACGCTTTCTACGCAAAGAAGCGGCTGAAATTTAGTTTTCGATAAAAGCTGTGCCTGGGCACTTTCTGGCAGGCGTGCGCTGATGCGGGATGATTTACGCTGGCATTGTTCAATACAAAGGTTTTAAGTGCAAGGTTGGTATTGGGCTGGCTGGTGTAAAAAGCCTCAAAGCCCTGAAAGCGTGGCAGGGGGAAGTATTGATGGCAAACGCCTACCACGCGCTCATCCACAATATCGAGTGCCTCGATATGCAATACATGGCTTTGTCCCGCAAGGTGCTGCTTTTGTAAGCTATGCGAAAAGCGTGTGCGGCGGCCAAGCTGGTAATCAATCAGCTCTTCTTGAACAAAAGTGCCACGTCCTTGCTCAATTCTGACTAAGCCCTGCGCTTCTATGGCTTGCAAAGCTCGGCGAATCGTGTGGCGATTGACGGCAAAGCGTGTGGCTAGATCGGTTTCATTGGGCAGGCGATCGCGCAAAATTTTATGGCCAAATCCGGCTTTTCCGTAGTAGATCAGTCTTAAGTCCGACAGGCTGCTAGGATTAACTCAATTTGTCGCCAGAGGGCGGTGCCAGAATCTCGATCAAGCATAGGCATTTAGCTTGTAAGAATAATAAAAGGTATTGTAATGGAAGTGTATTGCATCTAGATGATATTGGGGCAAATTTAGCCTTGGCTGTTTGTGCTAATATTTTTCATTGGCAGGCTTGCGCTACAATTGGGGCTTCTTAGTAAAAGCCCGAGCATATAGGGAGCCAAGAGATGACGACGATACGCCAGCAAGATTTAATCGATAGCATCAGCGATAGCTTGCAATATATTAGCTACTACCACCCTAAAGACTATATCCAAGCCTTAGGCAAAGCTTACGAGAAAGAAGAATCGCCTGCAGCAAAAGATGCCATTGCGCAAATCCTAACCAATAGCCGCATGTGCGCCGAAGGCCATCGCCCTATTTGCCAAGATACCGGCATCGTTACCTGTTTTGTACGCGTCGGAATGAATGTGCAGTGGGCCGATGCGACCATGAGCCTCACCGATATGATTAACGAAGGCGTGCGCCGCGCCTATCTGCACCCAGATAACAAGCTGCGTGCGTCTATCTTGCAAGACCCAGCAGGCAAGCGCCAAAACACCAAAGACAATACGCCGGCGGTGATCCATTACGAGATTGTTGAGGGCGATAAAGTCCACGTCGATATCGCGGCCAAGGGCGGCGGCTCAGAGAATAAATCTAAATTCGCCATGCTCAACCCTTCTGATTCGATTGTGGATTGGGTGCTTAAAACTGTGCCGCAAATGGGCGCAGGCTGGTGTCCGCCAGGCATGCTAGGGATTGGCATCGGCGGTACGGCAGAAAAAGCCATGCTGATGGCCAAAGAAGCGTTGATGGAATCCATCGATATTCAAGAGCTGATCGAGCGTGGCGCACAAACCCGCAGCGAAGAATTGCGCATCGAGTTATACGAAAAAGTAAACGCGTTGGGTATTGGCGCACAAGGCTTGGGCGGCCTCGCCACCGTGCTGGATGTCAAAATCAAAGACTACCCAACCCACGCCGCCAGCTTGCCGATTGCTATGATCCCCAACTGCGCCGCCACTCGCCATGTGCATTTCACCTTAGATGGCAGCGGCCCAGCTGTGCTGGAAACGCCGAAGCTGGAAGACTGGCCCGATGTAACGTGGACACCCTCGGCAGAATCGATCCGTATCGATCTGAACACCGTAAGCCGTGAGGATGTTGCCAGCTGGAAGCCAGGCCAAACGCTGCTCCTCAACGGCAAAATGCTCACCGGCCGCGATGCCGCGCATAAGCGCATGGTGGAAATGCTCAATAAAGGTGAAAAACTGCCGGTTGATTTTGCTGGCCGCTTTATCTACTACGTGGGCCCCGTAGACCCAGTGCGTGATGAAATCGTCGGCCCAGCCGGCCCAACCACCGCCACGCGGATGGATAAGTTTACCGAGCAAGTGCTAGCCGAAACCGGCCTCTTGGGCATGATTGGTAAGGCAGAGCGCGGCCCAGCAGGGCTGGAAGCCATCAAAAAGCATCAATCGGTTTACCTGATGGCCGTAGGCGGTGCTGCTTATCTGGTATCTAAAGCCATCAAGGCCAGCCGCGTGGTCGGCTTTGCTGATTTGGGCATGGAAGCCATTTACGAGTTCGATGTCGTCGACATGCCGGTTACCGTGGCGGTCGATTCGCAAGGCGTTTCTGTACACGCCACTGCGCCAAAAATCTGGCAGGCTAAAATCGGCAAGATCCCAGTGGTGGGGTAATTGATTTAAATACAGTAAGGTTTATGCAAAGTAATCACCCCAAGCGTATGGATACTTGTCTACACGCTTGGGGTGTTTTTACTTGTAAAAATGTAATACAGACTTAGGGTGTGATAGAGGGCGCTTTGCGGATTGGCTATTGGGATCCGCCTATTTCTTCACCCGTGTTTGCGAGCGTAGCTTATAGCTGCTGCCAGGGTGGAGCAGACGGCTAAAGCTAACCAGATGTTTATGTGACCAAGTACGGCGCAGTACGCGCAGGCAGGGTTCACCTTCGCTGATATTGAGCAGTGCTTGCTCGGCCGCCGTAGGAAGAACTGCTTCTACAGTGTGCTCGATGTCAGATAACGGGCAGCTACGCATTAGATAGGCGTTCGGTGTTTCATTGCTAAAATCTTGCTGCAAGTAATCAGGAGCAAAGGCGGGGTTAACGTAGCGGTCTTCAATCTGAATGGCCATCTCGTTTTCAAAATGCACAATGATGGAATGAAACAACTCGGTGCCGCTCGCTAACCCCAGCCAGAGCGCCACTTCTGTAGAGGCCGGTTCGGCGCGCAGCAAGATAATAGCGGCGCGGTAGCGATGCCCACGGCCTTGGATTTCTTCAGCGATATTATTGACATCCAATAGCGGTGATTCAGCCTTGCGTTCGGCTACATAAGTGCCATCCCCAGCAAAGCGGATTAGCACGCCTTCAGATGCTAAATCTCGGACGGCTTTATTCACTGTCATTCTGGATACCCCAAATTGAAGCACCAGTTCGGCTTCGGTAGGGATTTTTGCGCCAGGTAAAAAGCGGCGTTCTTTAATGCCGTCCAAAATAAATTGGCGGATGCGTAAGTGAATGGGTCTGTTCATGGCCGTATTGTAGCGTTAGCAAGGGCTGCGCAAACAAAATACTCATGAAAAAGATGAAGCGCTTGCAGATTATGTCCCAGAGTAAAAATTACAATGCAAGTTGTGGCTGTGGGGTGAAATCGCCAGAGCAGTGCCTCGCGTTTCGGCGTGGGCAGGTGCAAAAATTTAATGATGACTCAGCCTTAGACGTGTGTCGCTATATGCGTGGCAGGGAAAGTGGCGATTGCTCGGCTGTGTGTATTCCGCAGGCCAGTATTGGCCAAACGGTGGGTATTTTGCATATTGTTGGGCTGGCGGGGCAGTTGGCAGATGAGGCAGAAATGCTGCGTGCTACTGCGATTGCAGCCCATGCAGGCATGCGTTTGGGGTGTTACGGGTCATGAGCGAATCGCAATTGCAAGCGCGTACCGATCCTTTAACGGGGTTACTGAATCGCCGCAGCTTAGAAAACCAAGCCGCCCGTGCACAGGCTTTACCCGAGCCAGCTTTTGTTGCTTTTGCGGATATTGATCATTTTAAGCGTTTAAATGATAGTTATGGCCATGATACGGGTGATAGAGCTTTACGCTTATTTGCCAGAGTACTGCAAGAAGCATTACGTCCTGGCGATATGGTGGGGCGCTTTGGTGGTGGTGTTTCCAAATACCGATGAGGTGGGCGCGCTATGTGGCTTAGAAAGAGTCCGTGTTGCCTTGGAGTGTCGAATTGCCATTGTGGGCTTACCTGTATTTACGGCAAGTTTTGGTTTGGCAACGGTGTTTGGCCCCATAGAATTTAATGAGCTGGTGCATACCGCCGATATGGCCTTGCTAGAGGCCAAACGCACTGGGCGTAATAAGGTGTGTATCGCTGGTAAACCACAGATGGCTCAGGAGCCCATTGTGCCAGTCGTTGAAAGCAACAAGCTTGAAGTCAACTCCTTGCTAAAGGTGGATGTGCTTAATGTTAAAGAAGATATGCGCTTGAAAAATGAGTACTGATTGCATGCAAGAAATTTAATTCATTCAGAGCCGTGCGCTTTAGTCATATATGGTTTAAGTAGGGCGAAAAGTGAAATCATTCCAATTGTATTCATTTATGTATTTGCAAAGCGGGCTCGTTTATCCTTGCAGGTGTTTGGCATGGAAAAAATAAACCCCCTTTACCTTCTTTATAGAGGATTCCCCATTCTTTAGTAACAGGACGGGGAGTCATTAAAAAATAGCGGCTAATGCGATGCGGTTATTTTTTAAGTAAATCTCTAATCTCACGTAATAGCTCGATATCTTCTGGTGTGGCAGCAGGGGCGGCTGGAGTAATTGTTTCTTCACGTTTCATATTATTTATGCCTTTAATGACTAAAAAAACAGCGAATGTAACGATGATAAAGCTAATCAATACATTGATAAATACGCCGTAATTAAGAGTCACGGCTCCGGCTTTTTGTGCGGCATCTAGTGTTGCATAAGGGGCGGGTGTTTTACCCTCAGAAAGCAACAAATACAAATTAGCAAAATCAACCTTACCCATCAGCATCGCAATGGGCGGCAAGATGATATCTTTAACCAGTGAATCAACAATCTTGCCAAAAGCCGCACCAATGATAATACCGACGGCTAAATCGATTACGTTACCGCGGATTGCAAATTCTTTGAATTCTTTAAACATGCGATACCCCTGTTGCTTAGTGACTAACAATGAAGAACTCACTTAAAAATACTTGATCCTGATTATGTCTCTTGCTCAGGCAAGCGCCCATACGGGCGTGGCTTGAGTAAGGTATGCAGCATGTGTTGACTAAGCGCTCCCTAATTCAAAACCGCTTAGACCGTCTGAATTTATGTCATACGGGTTATCAAATTAAGGGTAGCTGAGCAAGAGACATAATCAGGTAAAAATATAAATTAAAAAATGCTGATTAGCAGATCTATTATTGTATTGTTTTGTAAGTATAGAGGGTTTCTTACTGAGCGCCTGCGCATTGAGTAGCTAGCTTATATTATATTTAATTAATAAATAAATAAATAAATAAATAAATAAATAAATAAATAAGCTGTAGCGTGCATGCTTGATGGCATAGAGTGCCCAGCAAAGGTGCTTTGCAAATGGTGCTAATTTGATTGCCTATTACTTAAGCGATTCCAAGACGGGAAAAACGGTGTTGGATGCCAACTTACTGGGGAATAAAATCTCGCTTGTTGGGCAAGTTTTTTTGGTGGGTATTTATAGGCTCCAAACGGAGCAGGGCGCAGCAAGCTGCGCCCTTAGCTAGTTTTAGCGTTTGATTTTGCTTAGATAGCAGGTGACTTCTTCGCGATCGTGATACAAGTGGCGGGCACGGAATTGGTAGCGAATTCCTGCACCGCCCAGTGCATCATCAATGATTTCCATGCAGCGCTGCAGCTCGTTCCAGCGCTTTTTCATGGGCAGTTTAAAGTTAAAAATAAACTGACGTGCGTGGCCTTTAATCATCCAATCGGCCATCAGTGCAGCAATGCGAGCAGGTTGCTCCACCATATCGCAAACTAACCAATCAACGGGGCTTTTGGGGCGGTATCTAAAGCCATCTTCGCGTAGATGCTTAACGTTAGGGTGGATCGCCATACTGCCTTTCATTGGGCCGTTATCAATGGCAAAAATCTTAGTGCAGCCACGGCTTACCATTTGCCAAGTCCAGCCGCCAGGCGCTGCGCCTAGGTCAACCGCGCTCATGCCTGGTTTAACTTGGGCAGATTCTGGCACCAGCATCATAAATGCTTCGGCAAGTTTTAGCGTGGAGCGGCTAGGAGCATCTGTTGGCATACGCAGGCGAGGAATGCCGAGTTGCCAGTTCACAGAAAAGTCTGGGCGGGTAAAGCCAATATAAACGCGTTCTAGTGTTGGGAAAAATAAGTGTAAACGGGCGGTTGCTTCTGGTTGATTAGCCCAGCCTTTGGTGGCTAATTTGGCATCCAGTAGTGCGCCAAATTTGCGGCTAAACGAGGAAATTTCTTTGCCATCGTTGGTATCTGGGTATTCAATCCATACATCACGCCAAGGGCCTTTGTGTGTTTCGTGTAAGCCATCGAGTGCATTTAAGATTGGGGTGAGCCGATCTTTTGGGGGCAGATCAAGGGCTTCAGCCACAAATACGATTTGGCGCGGAAAAACCCAATCACCACATTCTAGTGTGCGATAAAGCTTGTCCCAATCGGCGGGGCGCTTCGGTAAAAAGAGGCAAAAACCTTGGCCGATTTCCCATTTGCCGGGAATATCTGCTTTAAAGGTGAATTCGGCCTCCACATCGGCTTCAAAACCGGGGCGGCAATAAAATAGGATGGCATGTTTCATCGGCGTAAGGATACCAGATTATGGCTGTTTCTAACTGGTTTTGCTTTCTTTAGCTTGGGGGGCAATGAGTGGGAAGCAGGCAATAAAGCTTGTGCCTTTGCCTAGTTCTGAATGAACTATCAGCGAGCCACCCAATGTTTGGGTGACGAGGTTATAAACCACGTTGAGTCCTAAGCCGCTACCACCGCTACCGCGTTTAGTGGTAAAAAATGGGTCGAAAATCTTTTTAAGATGCTCAGGAGGAATACCTCCTCCGTTGTCTTCAAAACTGAGGGTGACATTATCATCGCTGCGTGTTGCGCTCAGCGAAATGAGTCCTATCTGGCCTTCAGCAAAAGCGTGTGCTAAGGCATTAGTTAAAAAGTTAGTGATCACTTGTGAAATCGCGCCAGGGTAGCCGTCTAAATTTATTTTTTCAGGGCAGCTGACTTCAATCATAACGGAGGTTCGTTTTAGCGTTGGCTTGAGGCTCATAATTACCTCGTCCATATATTCGCCCAATTCAAAACTACGGCGAGCTTCTGAGGTTTGATCCACTGCAACTTGTTTAAAGCTTTGTATAAGCTGTGCCGCTCGTTCTGCATTGGCTAAAATTAAGCGGCTGGATTCAATCGCCATTTCTGAATAGCGCATGACTTCCGACTTTTTAATCGCACCAGCATCTAAACTATTTTTAAACAAAATGGTTTCTTCAGATAAAACCGAAGCACTGGTCAAAATAACCCCAACAGGCGTGTTGACCTCATGGGCTACCCCAGCAACTAAGCCCCCTAAAGAGGCCATCTTTTCTGCTTGAACAAGATTATTTTTTGTTTCATTGAGCTGCTTAAACGCAGTTTCGGTCAGGTCCCGAGCCTGACGCATGGCAAGCTCAGCGGCTTTACGGCTTTCTAAGTCATCACATAGCCTACGCGTGATTCTTTGTACGGCATCAGCAACATCGGCAAATTCATCTTTTCTATTTTGGGGAAGGATAATGGTATTTAAATCAAAATCTTTGGTGTCTGACGCTTGGATAAGTGACTCTCTGAGCTGATCTAAAGGCCTAATCACCACTAATAACAAGCTATGCGAGAGCGCCATAAATAGGAGTAAATCAAGTAAAATGACTTCTATTATTTTTGAAGTTACCATTTGATTTAGGCGTGCGGTGATTTTTTCCCGTGAAAAAACATAATAAACTTTGCCCATAGGCTTAGATTTTTCATTGGCAGGGTAATAAATAGGGAAGGTTTGTGCATCTGTTGTGGGGGGGGCGGCATGTACCGTGGTCATCTTGCCTTGTACATTGATGCGGCCATCGACTTGTTCTTCGTTGTTGTAAACCAGTAGCATGGATAAATCTGCGGATTGCATTTCTGCTTCTACAACGAGGCCTAATTGGGTGCTGTCAAAGTTCCATAAGATGCCTGGCAGTACGGTTTGTAAGCGCTTTTGCAAGGCGATCGCAGAGTGCCGCATGTTGTTTTCTAGCTCTTGCTGGGTTTGCATATAAGAAATAACACCAGAGATAGCTAGAAAAAGTGTCACGATGGCAAGGAAGATCAGATTGAGGCGTGAGCGTATGCTGTGCATGCAATTTTAAAGCGGTGTGATTGGCTATTAACAATAGTCTTTAATGTAATTAAAGAGCAAGTTAGCTTGCGAAACATTCGTCGTTTTCGTCATAAAAAAATAAGCAGCCGTGTTGTGTATGGTATGGGCTTAGTTTTTACGCGTTAAATAAAAAGCATCGTTAAAGGTGCTGACCCATTCTGGCCGCCAAATAACCAGCAGGGTCAGATAAATACCACTGCTAAATCCTTCGGGCCAGCCTAATAAAAAATAATAGGGCAGTTGTTCTTCTAGTAAAAAATCGAGTGGATACGCACCGCTTGCCGCCAAGAGGCTGCAGGTGAGTAGGCCTACGCTCCACATGGATAAGGCACTGGCGGCAAAGCAATTTACAAAAATATAAATAAAGTAATTGGCGGCTAGGGTGCGTTGTGCCCAAATAAATAAGCCATGGGCAAGTGTGACGGGGATAAAGGCAATCATCAGGTAAGATAACCCAAAGCTGGCCCATTCTCCGTGACCATAGGCGGTATCCGCAGCTAATACGGCGGCCAGCCCTAGCAGCGCTTTATCTCGGCCGGCAATCATGGCTAAGGCGCTGGCACCGAGTAGATGAAATGACAGCCCCGGCTGAATATTGGCTTTCATTTGCCAAAACCCCAGTACAACTACGCTGGCCCCAAACCAGCCTGTTAATTGCTCTTGGCTAAGGGCAAACCAAGCAATCCGAGTTGCCGCGTGCAAAATAAGCCCAACACTGATGAATAGTGCAATCAGAAGTAGCCAGTGTGCAAAGGGGGCGGCGATTAGATTCATAGGCTTACGCTAAAACTATTGAGGTGCTGTGTAAGGGCACGGTATGTTGTGGCCCTAGGTTTTTTAAATCATATCTGGCAATGATTTGGGATTAGCTTCGATTGCGCCATTCTTTGTTAATCCAATCCGCCAATTGGGTGAGCTTGCCGTGGAAATAATGCCCAACGCCGGGGAACACCACTACGGGTAGTGATTGTGGCCTTGCCCAATTGAGCACGGTAGCAAGACTAATCACTTCGTCTTCTTCACCATGAATGAGCAGAGTACTGTGATTGGGAACGGGGGGAAAGTTATGTCGGCTTACCGCTGGCCCAATCAAAATCATTCCTTCCACTTCATCATCGCTTAAGCGCTGGCGTAGTTGGCTTTGCACAAAAGTACCAAAAGAAAATCCTGCCAGCGTAAGGCGGGTGAGCGTTGGATTTTCGGCTCTGGCAAAGGCTAGTACCGCCGCCATATCGTCCACTTCGCCAACGCCATTCTCAAATGCGCCTGCTGAATGACCCACACCGCGCAGATTGGGGCAATAGGCGATATAGCCGAGGCGACTTAATGTTTTGGCGAGGGTATGCACGATTTTATTATTGAAGGTGCCGCCTTCGGTGGGGTTGGGATGTGCAACAAGTACGATGCCCACGGTGTGTTCTAGTGCGGAGGGCAGGCGCAGACATTCGAGCTGGCCTGTTGGGCCGTTGATGGCAATCAGTTCAAAACTAGGGGCTTTGCGTGGTGTGGTCATTTTTTATGGAACTCTGGGTTTAGGGCGAGGGAATAGTGCAGGCTTAAAGCTTTAAGCGCTCTACCACTCTGCCATTTACGATATGCTCATCGATGATTTCATCAATGTCGCTTTTATCGATATAGGTATACCACACCGCTTCTGGGTAGATAACTAATACGGGGCCTTCTTCGCAGCGTTCCAGACAGCCCGCTTTATTAACTCGCACCTTGCCTGGCTGGTTTAAGCCGAGTTTTTTAATCCGGCCTTTGGCGTGTTCCCACATCTCTACCGAACCACAGCTGGCACAGCTTTGGCGCTCACTCGGCTCGCGCTGGTTAAGACAAAAAAACACGTGATGTTGATAGTGGCTCATCATTTTCTCTGTAGGTTCGCTGATGATTGAGAGTAGCGTATGGCTAGGCAAACACGCCACACGCAGGCTGTTTAATGCTGCACAACCGCCGGAATATGCGCTGTTACAAAGAAAGGCAGTTGATCGCTCTCATCCATATTGGGCTGTACGTTTTCGATGATGCGGAGATCGGTCACCATACATTCGCGGAATAACTCAACCGCGTATTGATGAATTTTTTCTACATGATCCCAAGCCGATAGTGGCCAAACAAAACCTTCCCAGCGCTCTTTGTCTTCAAGCGTCGAAAAGGTCATGCGAATTTCGGCGTTTTCATGCGCAGCAATACAGATGACCGGTGTGCGGCCTTTGCTTCGGATGCTGCGCAAGGCATTGCTGGTCATGAGCTGCAAACGGGTTTCTAGCTGAGTTTCACGGCCTGCTTCGCCAGCGGTGAGCCATGGCATTGGGGTGCGTGGAATCGGGAATAAAGTTACGCCATTGGTTTTAAGTTGCTCACCAATTAGATTGGCTAACTGCATACCCCAAGCACCTAAATTGCCGCCGAGTTTAATCGCTGGTGCCGCATCTTTTTTCTGCATCGCCACGCCAACAAGATAGCGTAAAAATACGGCTTCATCTTTAAGTGGCATTGGGGAGGTGTTTAAATCCAGCGGCAAGCCACCAGAGGCGTATTGCAATTGATCGCGCCATTGGCTGAGTTGTGATGGATTAACGCTCGCCAGTGTTTCGGCGTGTACTAGCTTGGCTGATAGCCATACATCGGCGTCTGGGCTGATGACTTCGTGCTGTTTTAATAGTGCGAGTACGGCATCGACATCGGATAACTGGCCTGCTAGCTCGGTTGTGCCTTTGAAACCCGCCACTAAAATCACTGGAATTGCAAAAGGGATGGCATAGTGCTCGGCATTTTTTGGCGCGTTTTCAACGGTATTGCGTAAGAGTGCCCACAGCTCTAGATAAGCATCCAAAGACGGCGCTTGGGTCATGGCGGCATTTAATGCTGCATGATCTTGAATGGCGAGGGTATCGGCCAGTAGGGTGGTGAGCGCTTCACGTTTTTGCTTAACCACTTCGCTGGATGATTCTGTCAGTAGCGACATCAGTAGTCGAATAATGGGGTTTTGTGCGTTAACTCTAGCGTAGAGGCGAGGATCTGGTAGGTACATGGCTGGCCTGCACGGAAGGTGACAAAAAAGTGATTATACCGACAGTGGCGGTGTTTGAATTATTTGCCTTGTCGCCCAGTGATATAAGGGTTTATTTCACTCCCTAAGTGAATGTTTGGGGCATAAGTGCGAAGGTTTATGAGCTGGACACACCTTGCAAGGGCTTATCCATCTATTGCTCCTTGAATTAGTGCGGTTTTAAACCACTGGCCGGCTAGGCCCAGCTGATGCCCAGGATGCCAAACTAGCTGAATACCCAGTTGTAACTGACTTTCGCTAAACTGGATGGGAAGCTGAATAATATCTTGCTCCTGTGTAACATCGGCAAAGTGTTTGGGTAAGCAAGCCCAGCCCAAGCCGCGGCGCACCAGCTCGAGCACGGCCCAATCGCCTTCTACCCACCAAACCGAGGGTGAATAGCGAAAGCGCTCTTTTTCAGCTCCGCTCTGTCGACCTGTGACCATTAGTTGCCGGTGACTTTGTAGCATGGCGAGGCTCACATTGTGGGCTACGGCTAGCGGATGTTGCCTAGATACGACAAATTGCACCTCGCATTGTTTGAGCCAATGAAAGGCCAATTCTTTGGGTTGCTCAGCCGCTTCATAGCTAATGCCTAAGTCAACTCGCCCTGATTGCAGTAGCTTGTATAAATCATCCATGATGGGGAATAACAATTCCACCTCTAGCTGCGGAAATTTCGTGGCTAATTGCTCCAGTAAATCACCCAGCCAGGGCATCTGAGCTGAATCATCTACGGCCAAGCGTAGCTTGGCTTCTTGCCCCGCATTCAGGCTATGAGCAATGCCGCTGAGCTGCTCACAGCGCTGCAAAATTGCGATGGCCTCGGGCAATAAGCGCTTACCTTCAGCACTAAGTTGGGGGTAGCGCCCTGCGCGGTGAAATAAGCTCACTCCCAGATCAATCTCTAAATTGGCGATGGCAGTGCTAACCAAAGACTGAGCTTTACCCATGCGCCGAGCCGCCGCGGAGAAAGAACCGCACTCGGCAGCGGCTTTAAAGGCACTTAACTGATCTAATGAATATTTCATCTATCTGCTTTTAAGATGGTTACCAACTAACAACTATCATAGAAGCTGGGTATGCTAGTAGTCATTGTGAATAAGATGAGCACCTTAAAATGCAGATGAGAAATCGGGCCGATCGTATCCGGCATGTGATTGGTTTTGAAGTGATTGGCTTGTTGCTATTTGTCCCCCTTGCTAAGTTAGCCTTTGGTTTTTCAGTTGGAGAACTTGGGGTGCTAGCGGTGGGGATCTCGATTATTGCTACTGTATGGAATTATGTTTACAACGTGGGTTTTGATCATTTATTGGCGCGCTGGAAAAAACGCGTGAATAAAACCCCAGTAGAGCGAGTGATGCACGCTATTGGCTTTGAAGGTGGGCTGCTGATGGTGAGTTTGCCGCTAGTGGCGTGGTGGCTGAAGGTTGGGCTTTGGGATGCTTTTATTATGGATCTTGGTTTTGCCGCTTTTTACTTGGTTTATGCCTTCATCTATAACTGGGTTTACGATAAAGTTTTTCCTTTACCTGTATGGAAAGCGGCGTAAGTTGATATTGTTTAATGCATATCTAACGTTGCTTCAAGGATCCTATGATTAGTTTAATTAATACAGAAACATTGGCTGAGCTAACCCAAGGGGCGAAAGCCAGCCCACGTTTGCGCAAGAATTTTAATTTTCACGCCAGTAATGAATCCAGCTGTCATCGCTTATTGAATGCTTTAGAACCTGGCACTTATGTGCAGCCGCATTGCCATTTAGATAGCGAAAAAGACGAAACCATGATCGCTTTGAGTGGTCGATTTGGTATTCTTATTTTTGATGCTCAGGGTGAAATTATCCAGCAGGTGGTTTTGAGTGCGAAAGAGGGCAATGTGGGGATTAATATTCCTGCCGGTGCGTTTCACAGTATGGTGGCGCTGGAAAGTGGCTCGGTGTTTTTTGAAAGCAAGGCGGGGCCATATGTGGCTCTGGCTGCGGCTGAAAAAGCCAGCTGGGCTCCAGCCGAGGGCGAGGCAGGTTGTGCGGCGTATTTAGCTAAGATGGTGGCGGTTTTTAGCGCGGGCTAAGGCTGTTTTTGCTCGGGAAGTCACTTAAGGTATAAGTTGGATGGCTTTAAAATAAATAGGGGCGCTGCTTGCAGCGCCCCTATTGTATTAACGTCTTGCTAAGCCAAAACGGTAGCCTAGTGATAAATCTAAAACGGGGCTATTGAGTTCACCCTTGAATGATTTTACGATCCCTGCGCCGGCTTTGATTTGCCAGTTTTTAGCAATAGGGTAGCTAGCATAAGCCATAGGCTGCATGATGGCACCGCCATCTGAATCCACCCCCCCTCCGCCTGCAGCACCGATCAGCATTTCTGCACTAAGGCGTAATTTGCCGAGCACTTCTGGGCTTTCCCAGCCTGCACCAACTAGGCCGACTGAATAACCACCTGCACCGCCAGCTAAGGCGCTATGTGCTTGGCCGCTAAGGTAAAATCCGTTATCAATATGACGGTTCAGCTTAAAGCCAATGTTTTGCATGCTGCGTTTGCTGCCATCGCGGCGGGCGGCGCTGGTGTATTGTTGTACGCTAGCATCCCATTCCCAACCTTCTATTCGGCTAAGAATATCGGTACTAGCATGAGGGTGATCTAGTGCCATGCCGAGCTGCAAGCTGGCGTAGCGAGCACTAAAACTGCCATCAAAGGCTTTAGATACACCGGTTTCTAAGGTTAAGTCTAAATCACGGGTGAGTTGATACGTGCCAAAAATGGCCGCTTTGCCCAAGCCGCCACCGCCAGTATCCACAGCACCGCCGCCACCCATCCCTAGCGAAACACGAGAGCCTGCGCGTAAAGATGGATTAAATGTGTACTCCCAACCGAAGGTGCCTAATACTTCAGCATAACCATCGGATTCGCCTTTTACGGCACCAGCTGCTTCAACGCCCCATAGCCAGCCATTGGCTAAAGACTGGGTCATTAAAAAGCCAGCGTAGGAGGTGCTATCGGGTGCAGGTGCGCCTGTAGTGGTTTTTACATCGCCTTGCGGCTTAGATTGCGCCGCCACAATGGCAATCCGATCAAAGCCCACGCCACTGCGTGTGCTGCTACTTAAATATTGGCCGATTCGGCTAGCATCGCTATAGCTAAAGCTATCATCAAATGACAGCATGAGCCCTAGTTGGCGGCTATTAAAATGACCGCTTGGAAAGCGTACTTCAGAGGCCGATATCCCTGCTCTGATCCCGCCAAAGTCCCAAAGTAGATCGATATGCGGGCGTAACATCAGCCCACCGCCCACGCCTGCTGCGCCGCCACCGCCGCCACCCAGATAAAAGCCGCTATCCACACTGAGGCGATTGTTAATGGGGAGGCGATAGGTGATTTCCGCCCCACCGGTAAAAAATCCACCGCGCTCTCCTGTGATCGCGCCATAGGCCGCTGGGCCAAGGTAGAGGCCGGGCAAGGTTTCAATTAAGTAACTCCCCCCAATCATGCCCATATTTTCATCATTGGGCAGGGTGATGGTTTCAAAACCTAGCTTAAATGCGGCAGGATTTTGATTTAAGGATTCGCCTGGCTCGGCGTAAGCCTGACTGGCGATTAGCAGGGCGATAGGAAGAAGCTGTTTGAGCATAGGTTTCTTATGTAAAGAGAAAAACCGCCACGAATGGCGGTTGATTTAAGGGCGTCTCGAAATATCCATCTTCGCGATAAAGCGCGCTTTGTTTTATTGAGTCAATCGGCTTTTGATGCTCCCTTAAGCAAGTTTATTTCACACGCATGCCAGGCTTTGCACCGGTATCTGGGCTCAGGATATATAATCCACCGTCTCCACCTGCAGCCAATACCATGCCTTCGGATACACCAAATTTCATTTTACGCGGGGCTAGGTTGGCGACCATCACCGTCATACGCCCTTGCAGATCTTCCGGTTTATAAGCGGCTTTAATGCCTGCAAATACATGGCGGCTTTCATTGCCGATATCTAGTGTTAAAGAAACCAGCTTATCTGCACCTTCTACGGCCTTTGCTTCGGTAATCATCGCTACACGTAGATCGATTTTCATAAAGTCATCGATGCTGATGGTTTCCGCAATCGGCGGGATCTCGTAGTCAGGCTTGGCTGTCGTTGGCGTGGCTTCTAGGTTTTGCTTGTTTTCTTCGACCATGGCTTCGATATTTTTAGGATCAATTCGGGTCATGAGGTGCTGGTAAGGCTCGATGGTGTGATCCAGCAGTAATACCTGTGCATCGGCCCATGTAAATGGTGCGACATTAAGAAAGGCTTCAACATCGGCAGCAAGCTTAGGTAGTACAGGCTTCAGGTAGATCGTCAGAATACGGAAAGCATTAATCAAGAAGCTGCACACCACATGTAAATGCAGGCTTTGCTCAGGGTCTTTCGCCATTGCCCATGGCTTTACGCTATCTACGTACTGATTGACCTCATCGGTTAAAGCCATGATTTCACGAATGGCGCGGCCATATTCGCGTGCCTCATAGAGGGCCGCCAGCTTCTCGCCAGCGCCCTGCAGCTGAGCTTGCAGAGCCACGATTTTGTCCATTAAAGGGTAATCATCGGCAGTGAAAATACCATCGTGCAAACGGCCTTCAAAGCGCTTGCTGATAAAGCCTGCTGCGCGGCTAGCGATATTAATGTACTTGCCGATCAAGTCAGAGTTAACGCGGGCACTAAAGTCTTCTAGGTTTAAATCCAGATCGTCCACACCGCTGCCCAGCTTAGCGGCAAAGTAATAACGCAGCCATTCTGGGTTCAGATGTTTTAAGTAAGACTCAGCAGTAATGAAGGTACCGCGTGATTTGCTCATTTTTGCGCCATCTACGGTTAAAAAGCCGTGGGCGTTAATGGCGGTTGGTGTACGGTAGCCTGCGTATTCCAGCATGGCCGGCCAAAATAGTGCGTGGAAATACAGAATATCTTTGCCGATAAAGTGATACAGCTCCGCATCAGAATCTTTATTCCAATAGCTATCAAAATCTAAGCCGAGGCGATCGCAGAGGTTTTTATGGCTGGCCATATAACCAACTGGTGCGTCGAGCCAAACGTAGAAATACTTACCTGGCGCATCTGGAATCTCAAAGCCAAAGTAAGGCGCATCGCGGCTGATATCCCAGTCTGAAAGGCCAGATTCAAACCATTCTTGCATCTTATTAGAGGCTTCACTTTGCAAGCGCGGGCGCTGTTTGCCATCTACCAGCGTGGTTTCTTTAGTCCAAACTTTAAGGAATTCTTCGCAATCGGCAAGCTTAAAGAAATAGTGCTCGGAGTCTCTTAACTCCGGTGTTGCGCCAGAAATGGCCGAGTAGGGGCGTTTTAGCTCGGTAGGTGCGTAAGTGGCACCGCACACCTCACAGTTATCACCGTACTGATCTTTGGCTGCGCATTTCGGGCATTCGCCTTTTACAAAGCGGTCGGCCAGAAACATGTTTTTTTGCGGGTCAAATAGCTGGCTAATGCTGCGCTGAGCAATTTTTCCATCCGCTTTCAACTTGTTGTAAATCTCACAAGCCAGTTGTTTGTTTTCTGGGCTGTTGGTGCTGTAGTAGTTGTCATAGCTCACATGAAAGCCAGCAAAATCACTCATATGCGAGCGAAGTGATTCAGCAATCAGGGCTTCAGGCGTAATTCCCAATTTTTCTGCACGCAACATAATCGGCGCGCCGTGGGTGTCATCCGCACAAACACTATGACACTCATGGCCACGTTGTTTTTGAAAGCGTACCCAGATATCAGTCTGAATATGTTCGACCATATGGCCAAGGTGAATCGCACCGTTGGCGTAGGGAAGGGCGGAGGTAACGAGAATCTTGCGCGGCATCGTGGCTAAACCGGAATTTAAAGAGAATAAGGAATTATCCCCAATATTGCATCTTACTGCGAGGTGAATAGATAGATATTTGTGGGATTGCTGGCAAATAGCCACTTGTGAGTGTAAATCTGCGGATTTATATCGCTTTATTACAGAGTAAAAAACGTTTTTTTGTCTTTTTATTACACATGTAGCAATGTCTTTGTCATTTAATTTGTGTTTGACTGGCAACACGCTATGCAGCTCATCTATATTGAGTTGCATGTAGATGCTTAGGTCAGAGCGGTAATGAAGTTATTTTGGTCAAGAATGTACGAGTATAAAACGGTATGGCAGGGCCCCATGTGGCTTGGCTTATTGGGGCTGGTGTTCAGTATTGTTGTGGCTTTGTTTGTAGACCGAGCCGAAACTGAGCGCGCAGATGCAGCTTTTCTACAAATGAGTGATCGCTTAGTGCAAGCCACACAAAGCCGCCTGTCTAACTACGCCGTAAGTTTAAGATATGCCCATGCTTTTTCAGGGGTAAATAGAAATAATATGATCGAGTTTTCTCGTTATATCCAGTTCTTGAATTTGCCTGCTGCCTTACCTGGGGCTTTATCTATTGGTTTGATTAGGAAGGTGTCCGCTGAGGATTGGGATAAATATTACGCGCAGAGTCGGCAGCATTTGCCCATTACGCAATTTAAAGTGCAGAGTTTAACTGATGCTTTTATTGTTGAGGCATTAGAGCCAGGTATTTTAAAAACGGAAGTATTGGGTTACGATTTTGCGCAGGATCCAGAGTTAGCCAAGCGCTTGACCGCCGTAATGGCGCATGAAAAAGAGCTGATTATTCGCTCTGCATCTATCGGCGCGCAGCATCATGCCGATTTTTTTGTATTTGTGCCTTGGTATAGCCTAAATTCAAGAGGCAACAATATTTCAAGTAAAGGGGGAACGGTTTTAGGTTTTTTTTATATGCCAATTGATGCAGAAAAAATGATGACAAGCATAAATAGTGAAGACAGTAATTTTTTAAATTTTAGTATTTATTTTGGGAATGGGACAAAAGAAGAAAATAAAATATTTAGTTTAGATAAAAATAATAAGCAGTCTTTAGATACGGCTAGCTTGGGTAGGGAGTTTTTGATTAATTATGCAGGTGCAAATTTTACCTTTATGATTAAAAGTGGTCATGATTTTGATAGGATTTATAAAAAAAATGATTATGCGTGGTGTTTGCTGTTTGGAATGCTGATAAGTGCATCTCTTACCATATGTTATGGTTTGTTAAAAAAACATAAAAATATTAAAGATGAGTTTAATTTTTTTTCGCAGTCAAAGCAAAATGATAATGATAAATATGAATGTGTTATTGATGCTGTGGGTGATGTAATATTTACGATTGATTATAGCGGTAAAATATTAAAAGTTAATAATCAAGCAGAAATGGTTTTTAAATATAATGAAAGCGATGTAGTTGGAAAAAACCTAGCACCATTCCTGCTTGACCTTAGTCTGTCCGAGCTTAATAAGCATATTGAGCACTGCATAAATATGCAAGGTAGTAAATCAGACTCTACATTAATAAAAGTGCAGTGCAAAAATAACCAAGGTGTTGGTTTTTTTGCATGGCTACATTTGTATGATTTAAAAATTGATAAAACATTGCTCTGCGTTTTAAGTAAGCCATCGCACAGCTGGTTTGCAGATACAGAGGCTATTCAAGAGCGCTTACAATTGGCTGTTGATTCTGCAGGGTTGGGTATTTGGGAGTGGCAATTAGCCGAAAATAAAATATTTTGGGATAAGGTGATGTATGCCTTGTATGCATTAGACCCTACTCGATTTGAAATAAGTTATGCCAGCTGGTCGGCCTTGATTATTAATGATGATTTTGCTCAATTTGATGGTGCAATCCATGCGATGCTACAGGATGGGGACCCATTGCATGAAACAGTTAGAATTCGCCGCGCTGATGGTGAAATTCGTTATATATCAATGCACGGTAAATTAATTATTAATGAAGAAGATCAATCTGAGCGTGTTATTGGCGTTAATTTTGATATTACTCCATTAAAAGCCGCTGAAGCTTTATTAAGGGAATCAGGAGAGCGATTCTCTTTGGCGGCACAAGCGGCACAAGAAGGTATTTGGGATTGGAATATGCAGACGGGTGAGGTTTGGTTCTCACCCCAGTGGAAAGCTAATTTTGGTTATCAAGATGATGAATTAGCCAATAATTTAACAACATGGGATCAATTAATTGATTCTGAAGATAGAAAAAGCTTTTTACGTTTAACTCAAGAATATAATGATGGTACAGTGGCGCGCTTTGAATTGACTCTACGTTTTAAACATAAAGATGGGCACTGGGTAAGTGTGCGCAGCCGTGCTGTGCATTTGAAAAATGCGCAGGGAGAAGTGGTGCGGATGGTTGGTTCGCACGAAGATATTACTGAGATTTTAAAGCATGAAGCAGCGTTAGATGATAGCCGAAAGCGAATGGATTTAACTATTCAGTGCGCGGGTTTGGGCGTGTGGGACTGGGATATCACGAGCGATGAAGTTTTATTTGGTGGTAAATGGGCAGAAATGCTGGGCTATGACGAATCTGAAATTAAACCGCATATAGAAAGTTGGGCATTGTTAGTTCATCCCGATGATTTTGCTGCAGCAAATAAGATATTACAAGCTCACTTTGATGGGATCGTGCCCGTTTATTCTGCAGAATTTAGAATGCTGGAAAAAAGCGGCAGTTGGCGGTGGATTTTGGGTGTAGGCAGGGTGAATGCATTTAATAATGATGGCAAACCTTTACGAATATTAGGTGTGAATATTGATATTCATGAAAGAAAAATGAATGAAGCTGCTTTGCAAGAGGCAACCGCAATGGCAGAGGCGGCTAATCGAGCCAAAAGTGAATTTTTAGCTAATATGAGCCATGAAATTCGCACTCCATTGAATGCTGTACTTGGATTTTCTTCGTTAATGCGTACAGGGAATTTAGAGCCACAGCAACGTGATTTTGTAGATTCCATTCACACTGCTGGGAATGCTTTATTGTATTTAATTAATGATTTATTGGATTTTTCAAAAATTGAAGCCGGTAAGTTAGAACTTGAGAATATTCAATTTGATTTTCGCCAAGTATGTGAAGAAGCTTTTGAGATGATTGCCCAAAAAGCAAATGAAAAAAGATTAGATATTGCTTCTATTGTGGTGCCATCCGTGCCTGAATGCTTGATAGGAGATCCTGGCCGAATTAGGCAAGTGTTACTTAATTTATTAAATAATGCCATTAAATTTACCGAGCAGGGCCAAGTGCTGATGCGGGTTTATAGCGAAGCTGTTGTAGATCATAAGGTTAACATTCGCTTAGAAGTCGAAGATAGTGGTGTGGGTATTTCTGATAAGGTAAAAAAAGTATTATTTAGTTCATTTACCCAAGCGGATGCATCAACAACACGCAAATTTGGAGGTACGGGATTGGGTTTATCTATTTGTAAAAAATTGATTGAGGCCATGGGGGGTAGGATTGGTGTTGATAGCGTGGAAGGAAAAGGTGCCTTATTTTGGTTTGAATTACAATTAGCGACTGGAAATGTACCAGTACCTATTAACATAAATTATTCTGATCGATCGAATAAAGTGCTTGTTATTGATGCCTTTGCTGCTCATGCAGAAGCATTATGGATATTACTAGGGCGGCTGGGCTTGGTGGCTGATTGTTATAATGATGTGCAACGTGGTTTAGCTGCCTTGAATGCTGATGATGCAAATTTTATGCTTGCAATTGTGGATAATCGATTTGAAAGTATGAGTTTTACTCAAATAGTTGATGTTATTCGATCGAATAAAAAATGGGCGGATCTACCCATTATTATTCTTTCAGATTGGAGCTATTCTGATAATACTTATTTAAAAGAACACGCTGATTTTTATTTAGCTAAGCCTGTGCAAGAGCGAGCATTGCGCCTCTGTATTGATGCAGCTTTAAATTTACCTAAAAAAGTGATGCCCCTTCAGCAGGATTTATCCTTAAGCATTGAATCTATTTCCGATTTAAAATTATATATTTTGGTGGCTGAAGATAATCCCATTAATCAAAAAGTAGCGGTGTTAATGCTGCAAAATTTGGGTTGTAGAGTTGATGTGGCTGCAAATGGATTAGAAGCACTCAATGCAGTGCAAAAGGGTAATTACGATCTGGTTTTTATGGATTGCCAAATGCCAGAGATGGATGGCTATACTGCGGTGGCTCATATTCGCTCGCTTGTAGGGCCCCAATCCAAGGTGCCAATTGTGGCGTTAACCGCTAATGCGTTTAAATCAGATCAAGATCGTTGTTTTGCCATAGGTATGAATGATTTTATTGCGAAGCCTATTAGTGTGGAGCATCTCATCCGCGTGCTCTCGATTTTTTTCCCAAACCAGCAAACGGGGCCAGCGGTGCTTGCCCAAAGTAGAGGAAGTATGTCCTTACCTATTGAAGCCACTGATGTTGAAAATGAGATGGCCAGCATTTATCAAACTTTTGAAGATTTGAAAAAAATGCTTGGCATGGATATGACCGATGAGTTAATTCAATTGTTTTTGCCCACTTTAGACGAGTGTTTGGCTAATTTAGGCCCTGTGATTGAGTCGGGGAGTGGCGATGCGGTGGTGACTTGCGCACATAAATTAAAAGGAGCAGCGGCACAAATGGGCGCGCAATCTTTGGCTGATTTATGCAAAAAAGTAGAGCAAACTGGGCGAGATAAAAAACTGGAAGAGGCTTGGCCTTTTCATGCAAAAATTGTAGCCTTGGGTAGCGCCGTTGGGCAGCGTTTGCGGGATAAATAGTCTGTCCTCATCTGATCATGAACCAAGATTTTTTATAGGATGGTTGGGGGCTTTAGCCTGCAGTCATCCATGTTTTTATGATTTTTTTTGCACGGTTTCATATACGCTACTCCCCTTTTTTAAGTAGGTATCGTCGTGATCTTGCCAGCCCCCAGCCAGATTCGCTCATGGCTGCAATTAAAACTGAATACTGCTAACAAAATATCTGCCGGTGATTTAGGGGGGAGCCCCTTGCATAGTAGCCGTGCTGCCGCTGTTTTGATTCCTTTGGTACTGCACCCTGCAGGTGTAAGTGTGTTGCTTACCGAGCGTGCTGCACACCTCTCTACCCATGCAGGGCAGGTGAGTTTCCCCGGGGGCGCGTTCGAAAAACAAGATATAGATCTAGTGGCCACCGCCTTGCGTGAAACCCAAGAAGAGACAGGTATTCCAATTGAGCGAGTTGAAGTGGTGGCAAGCTTGGCCGAGTATTTTACGATTAGCCGGTATAGGGTAACGCCAGTGGTGGGGCTGCTTCAGCCTGGTTTTGAGATGGCACCAGACCCAAGAGAGGTGGCTGCGGTATTTGAGCTGCCTTTGGAAGTATTGCTCGATGTGCGCCGCTATGAGCGCAGGATGGTAGAGCGCAATGGTCAGCGTGGGTTCACCCATTTTTTGGAGCACGATGGGCGAGTGGTATGGGGGGCAACGGCGGGCATGCTGATGATGTTGGCTAAAAGTTTGGAATAAAATGAAGGCCAATACACAGCGGCTGGTGATGGCCTGCGCCCACTGTACTGCTTTTTTGTATTGAGCGGAGTCCCTACTTCTGCTGCTTTAAAGTCTGGCTGTACAAAAAATAAAACGCTGGTTTTGTCTTTTGCCGTGCGGATTAAGTGCAGGCCATGAGTCCATTTCAGTAAGCTGCCGACATAAATCAACAGCTGATGCTCATAAGCTACAACCCGTTCTATGCCAATTTTACTGACGTATTTCAACGCCCCCCTAGCTAGCAGGACTTACTGTTAATGCAATGAGGGTGGGGTAAATGGCTTTTACATTTCGATTGGTAATATTGCATTGTTGTTGTATTTCTGTTTTTTTTGTTTACGCCACTTGACATGCTATTGTCATAAAAGTAATGATCTATTGCAGAAAGTGATTGATTTTTAACTGTTAATTACTTTTCAAATAAAACGTAGGCAATAAGTATCCCGCCAAATATGGAGATAACGATGACAAAGCAAACTCGATTGGTTTTTGCACTTGTAATGGGTTTAGGCCTTAGCCAGGCTGTAAATGCAGTTACTGTGAGTCAGACTTACATCAATAAAACTGGCTCAGAAATCAGCCAAGAAAAAGGCTCGTATGCACGGCCAACCGTTTATATCGATCAACGCGCTTGTGGCGAGCCTAGCCCAAATGCGATGGCATGTGGCCCAAGCATTATTAGCGTGGGCACACAGTTTTTACAGTCTCAGGAAACGCAGCACGGCAATTACGCCGCAAAAATGGTGTTGGCGCATGAGTGGGGGCATTCTATCCAGTTTGCCAATGGTATTAACCTGCGCGAGCCTTACCAAGAGCTGCAGGCCGATTGCAACGGTGGCTCATTTATTCGCTTTGCTGTAAATAATCTTGGATATCAACCTTTCCTAGAGGCCGCGGTAAGTAGCGCACGGGCGGCCGCGGATTACAGCACGCATGGCACACCTGCTCAGCGTGATGCGTTTACTCGCTGGGGCTATGCTCAGGGTGATCTACGGAAGTGTTTTAATAGTTTGCCAAGATAATTTTTTAAAAAAATCTCCCTAATGTCTTTGGGTATTAGGGAGAATGGAGTGAGGCAAAATATGAAAAAACCAATTCTGCTACTGATGCTGGTATTAGCTGGGGTAGCCATACTCTCTTTCTGGCAATCACCTGCTGCTGTTTTATATAGTTTGGTTGCAGCCGTGAAATCAGCGGCTCAGCCAAATCAGACCGCATCATTGTCTGAAACTACTTTACAAATAAAAGATAAAAACTTCAATCAGTCTGCCATGTTGCAAGCCTCGCCTTTTGCTAAAAACAAAACCATTGATTTAAGTAGTGATGAGGTAAAAACAGATCCCCATTTAAATAGCATCTTAAATACACCAGATAAAGAAATAATTAGCCCTGAAGAAGCTGCACGCCGTAAAAAAATGGAAACTTTGGGTTATATGGTACCCGCGGATTATTTGACTAAAGACTTGCAAAGCTTAAAGAAACTGGCTAAGTCGGGCGATGCCTATGCCATGGTACATTTGGGCGAGAAGTACTATTTCGAATTAAATAAAAACCCAGATAATCCTGATTATGACCCGCAAACAGACTATGCCAATCAGGCTAAATCTACCTTTAAAGATGCTTTAGTGGCGGGCAATATCCGCTCAGCGGGCATTATTGCTGAGCTTTATTTACAAGAAAATAATAGGGTTGATGCCTACGCATGGCATCTTATTGCTGACCGTCTGGGGGACAGCATCAGCGCTGATTGGTTTCGTACAACCAAGGTGTATACCGAAGCTAGTGATCAGTTAAAGCAGGCGGCTAAAGCCAAATTGCCAGTGTTGATTGCGGAGTTGGATAGCCGTAGTAAAGCTGCGAATCGTACGCCTATATTTAAGTCTTGATTAGAGATAAGGTGGCTATTTATTTCAGTAAAGATAATAGAATAGTATTTTATGCAGGAGTAGTTTTAGCTGCAAATGAACCAACCCCAATGAGTTGGGCGGTATAAAAGCTAGGCGTTCAAGGGCTGGGTTCTGTATTGCACAGGACTCAGCCCTTTTAATTTCAACTTGATTCGGTCATGGTTAAGTAATGGGTGTAATCCACGATGCCTTGCCTCAGTTACTCAATGCTGCTGAATTTTTCCGGAGAGAAGCATTCTGACTTCTAGGTGCTAAAGAGGCTTTCCATCGCAGCATTATCGTGGCGATTCCATTTTCTTGACAAGCTTTGCCATTTGATACTGCTAATCCTGATCCGAATCATACATCCTAGGATTTTCTTTAGCATTTGACTGACCAGCGCCAATGCTGGGCGGCGCGCCATTTCAATGCGTTGTGTGTTTGGACATAAAAACACCCCAAAAAAATGAACGGGTGTCCAATTTTTGGGGTGCAGTTTAGCGGATGGTCTTTTGCTTGATTTTTTTAAGCTTATTCGTAATCAGACATCGGTAAGCAAGCGCAGAATAAGTTGCGATCACCGTAAACGTTGTCAGCACGGCCAACTGGTGGCCAGTATTTATTACGTTTTACGCTTTCCAGCGGGAATGCAGCTGTGGCGCGTGTATAGCCGTGTTCCCACGTTTCTGCTGTGAGTACTTCTACGGTATGCGGCGCGTTCACCAGCGGATTATCTGCCAGTGTCCATTCGCCGCTCACTACGCGATCGATTTCGCTGCGGATGGCGATCATGGCGTCGATAAAGCGATCAAGTTCTACTTTTGACTCGCTTTCGGTAGGCTCTACCATTAGCGTTCCCGGTACCGGGAAGCTCATGGTTGGCGCGTGGAAGCCGTAATCCATCAGGCGTTTTGCTACATCTTCATTGCTGATGCCGCTGGCGTCTTTGAGTGGGCGCAGGTCCAGAATACATTCGTGCGCAACCAAACCATCGTGGCCGCTGTAGAGCACTGGGTAAAAAGGAGCTAGGCATTTGGCGATGTAGTTGGCGTTCAGAATCGCCATTTCAGTCGCGCTTTTCAGGCCTTCTGCGCCCATCATGGCGATATACATCCATGAGATAGGCAAAATCGCTGCCGAGCCGTAAGGCGCAGCGCTCACTGCGCCAATACCTTGCTCGCCTCGCACGTAGCCGCTGCTTTGCTGATTAGGCAAAAACGGTACTAAGTGTGCTGCTACCGCTACCGGGCCAACACCTGGGCCGCCGCCGCCGTGGGGAATGCAGAATGTTTTGTGCAGGTTTAAGTGGCTGACATCGCCGCCAAACTGGCCAGGTGCGCACAGGCCCACCATAGCATTCATATTTGCACCGTCGATATACACTTGGCCGCCGTGGCCGTGCACGATTTCGCACACTTCTGTAACCGATTCTTCAAACACGCCGTGCGTGCTTGGGTAGGTGATCATAATCGCCGCAATATTCTGGCTGTGCTTATCGGCCTTGGCGCGTAAATCGGCTAGATCGATATTACCTGCTTCATCACAAGCCACCACCACCACGGAGAGGCCTGCCATCTGTGCAGAAGCGGGGTTAGTGCCGTGTGCAGAAGCGGGGATTAACACGATATTGCGCTCCGCATCGTTACGAGAAGCGTGGTAAGCCTTGATAATCAACAGGCCTGCGTATTCGCCTTGGCTGCCTGCGTTTGGCTGCAAGCTCACACCTGCATAACCGGTTGCCGCGCAAAGCATGTCTTCCAGCTGGCCGATCATTTCGCGGTAGCCCGCTGTTTGTGCATTTGGCGCAAACGGGTGAACATTGGCGAATTCTGGCCAAGTGACCGGCATCATTTCGCTGGCCGCGTTCAGCTTCATGGTGCAAGAACCCAGCGGAATCATAGTGCGATCAAGGGCTAAATCTTTATCTGCCAAGCCACGCAGATAGCGCATCATCTCGGTTTCGGAGTGATAGCGGTTAAATGTTGGGTGAGTCAGGAAATCCGTCTGGCGTAATAGTTCGCCCGGTAATGCGCCTGCGATTTCTGCATCTAATGCATCAACCGTTGGCAGGGTTTTACCGCCTGAAAATACATGCCACAACGCAGCGATGTCTTCGCGAGTGCTGGTTTCATCCAGAGAAATGCCGACCGTGCTGGCATCGATATGGCGCAGATTTAGGCCTTGCTCATACGCCAGTGCGTGTACTTGAGTAGCGTCTTTAACGCTAATTGTGAGCGTATCAAACCAGCTGCCGTTGACGACTTTTACATCTAGCTGCTTTAAGCCCGCTGCAAGGATGCTAGTTAAGCGGTGTACGCGATGCGCGATGCGTTTTAAGCCGGCTGGGCCGTGGTAAACGGCGTACATGCTGGCCATGACCGCTAGTAATACTTGTGCAGTACAGATATTGGAAGTGGCTTTTTCGCGGCGGATATGTTGCTCGCGGGTTTGCAGAGCAAGGCGGTAAGCGCTCTTGCCTTGTGCATCAATGGTAATGCCGACTAAGCGGCCTGGCATCGAGCGTTTGAATTCATCGCGAGTGGCTAAAAAGCCAGCGTGCGGGCCACCAAAGCCAAGCGGTACACCAAAGCGTTGGCTATTACCCACCACCACATCTGCACCCCATTCGCCTGGTGCAGCCAGCAGGGTGAGCGCCAGCAAGTCAGCAGCAACAACCACTAAAGTACCCTTGGCGTGTAAATCAGCCACCAGATTGCGGTAATCAGGCACATCGCCGTTTACGCCAGGGTATTGCAATAGCACGCCAAAGCCGTCCCCAGCTTCGCCAAGACCGGTGCGCACTTCAATGCCCAGTGGCGCAGCACGGGTGGTGATCACTTCGCGGGTTTGTGGCAGCACATCGGCGGCGACATAGAAAATGGTCGATTTGCTTTTGCTCATGCGCATTAACAGCGTCATGGCTTCGGCAGCCGCCGTGCCTTCATCTAGCATCGATGCATTGGCAATGGCCATGCCGGTCATATCGCAAATCATTTGCTGGAAGTTAATAATGGCTTCCAAGCGGCCTTGGCTGATTTCTGGCTGGTATGGCGTGTAAGCCGTGTACCAAGCTGGGTTTTCCAAGATGTTGCGCAGAATCACGCTTGGCGTGTGGGTGCCGTAATAGCCCTGACCAATGAAATTCTTCTTTAGGATGTTTTTGCCTGCAATCGCTTTCAGCGTGGCTAAAGCTTCCGCTTCGCTTTTTGCGGTGGTGAATTCACCAAGCGGCAGCGCGTCTGCGCGGACAATCGCCGCAGGAACGATATTTTTAATCAGATCGGAGCGGTTTGCGTAGCCCAGCGTGGCCAACATTGCGGCTTCTTCCGCAGCGTTAGGGCCGATATGGCGGGCCACAAAAGCGGCGTGATCTTCAAGATGGCTAAGAGATGCAATGGTCATGGCGGCAACCGTAAGTGTACGTGGGGCAGGTCAAAAGGTAAGTCAAAAAGATCTGTAAACACTGAGAACATAGAGAAGAGCAAAAGCGAGCACAAGGAGGAAGACCTAGCTATAACAGCGCTGTAAGCGATACATTGCTGTTAATTATCTTTTACCTTAAAGGTTTTTTCCGTGTGCTTTGTGTTCTTCCCGATCTCTGTGTCTACAGACATTTTTATGTTTTATTAGCCGATGGCTTTTTCGTAATCGGCAGCGCTCAGCATAGTGTCGAGGTCGGCTGCGTTGTCTGGGGTGATTTTGAATAACCAGGCATCGTAAGCGTCGGTGTTGACTTGCTCTGGAGCGTTGGTCAAGTCGTCATTGCTTTCAACAATCACACCTGCCAATGGCGCGTAGATATCGCTGGCAGCTTTAACTGACTCAACCACACCACAAGCGTCGTTTTTAGCGTAGCGAGTGCCGGCTGCTGGCAATTCCAAAAACACGATATCGCCCAACGCTTCTTGAGCATGGTTGGTGATGCCGATGGTGATGCTGCCATCCGCTTCAAGACGAAGCCATTCGTGAGTGTCAGTGAATTTCAAATTTGCAGGGATAGACATAATAAAAACTCCGGTATGGGGGTAATTAAATTCAAAAATTTCTGTAGACGCAGAGAAAATATGAGAACTCAGAGAGCACAGAGAAAATCTTTTAAGTAAAAAACTAATGATTCTCTCTATTGTTTTTCTCGGTGTTCTCGTCTTGGTTTTCTCCGTGTTCTCTGTGCCCACAGAATTTAGGTTCTAAGGTTTTTAAAGCTGTGATTTACCGTTGCGTACAAAAGGCATTTTTACGACGCGGGCGGCTAGTTTTTTATCACGGATGGCGACGTGTACGGTGTCGCCAATGGCAACGCCTAGCGGTAAACGCGCCATGGCAATGGATTGTTGCAGGCTAGGCGAGAACGTGCCGCTGGTGATTTCGCCATCTCCCTGTTCGGTATGCACTACCTGGTGGCCACGCAATACACCGCCTTTATCCAGTAGCAACAAGCCCAGGAATTGTTGAGTTTGGCCTTGAGCCAGTAGGGCTTCTTTGCCGACGAAATCACGCTCGGAAACGAGGTCAATCGTCCAAGCCAGTGCTGCATTGAGCGGATTCACTGTTTCGTCCATATCTTGGCCGTATAAATTCATACCCGCTTCTAAACGCAGCGTGTCGCGTGCACCAAGGCCACAAGGGCGAACGCCTGCGGCGATCAGTTGATTCCAGAAGTTTTCAATTTGAGTAGCAGGCAGTACCACTTCAAAGCCGTCTTCGCCGGTGTAACCGGTGCGGGCGATCATCACATCGCCAATTTGCGCGGCATTAAAAGGCTTGAGGTCTGAACTGGCAGCTTGGGTTTCTGGCAAAACTTGCCAAACCTTAGCGCGGGCATTCGTGCCTTGTACGGCCAGAATGGCTAAATCATTACGGGAAGTAATGGTGAGGCCGGTATTCCAATCGGTATTAAGCTGCTGCATCCATGCGATGTCTTTGTCTGCGGTGCCTGCATTCACCACAAGGCGGAAGTAATCTTCGGCAAAGTAATAAACGATTAAATCGTCGATCACGGTGGCTTGTGGGTTGAGCAAGCAAGAATAGAGTGCTTTGCCAGAAACTTTAAGCTTGGCCACATTGTTGGCAAGGGCGCGGGTCAGAAAGGCACGAACTTGCTCGCCCTTGATATCCACCACACGCATATGGCTGACATCAAACATGCCGGCATCGGTGCGAACAGCGTGGTGTTCTTCGATTTGCGAGCCATAGTTTACTGGCATGTCCCAGCCGCCAAAATCGACCATACGGGCGTTGGCAATACGATGGGCAGCATTTAGTGGGGTAGTGTGGAGTTGGGCGGACATGGCACTCTCGGGCATAGCGCTGCAAGCCGATTAGGCTTTTCAGATGCAGCGGCCCCTCTGTCCTTGGTACCTGAGAGATTCCAAAACGGCTCATGACGATCCGTTTTGTTAGCCCCTTCGGTGGGCGTTTGGCACGCCACTCTCCAGAGTGTTGATGCCAAAGAGTCCTTTTGCCTGAGCGTTCGCGGGCGTTGCGCCTTCGGCGGTAGCTGGGGTTTTCCCTAGCTACTCTCTCCTCTTTGGTCTTCAGAATTTAACCACTTAGTCTGATTTTGTCAATTTTACCTAGCAATAAAAAACGCCCACTTGAAACGGTGGGCGTTTGGCTTTTGGTGTTTAGGCCTTAAGTATGCCCAGGTGCAGAGTTCAGCAGATGGGTGTCTTTATTGTGTACCAAGCTTAGGTAGCGTTCGTATTGTTTTAATACGTCGGCAATGAGCTCTTGCTGAATCATATATTGCACATCGTAGCCTTGGCGGCCGTCTTCAAAGAAGGTGATGGGTACGTAATGATGGGGGCGGCTAGACATGGGTAGCGATGCATCACGCAGGGCAAAAGCAGGTATGGGTTGTTTTAATGGCCGCACACCGTATACAAAATTGCGTAGATTGGTTTGTGGCACAATCAAAGAAACAGCTTTATCTTCGCCTATTAGTACAGAGGCTTCTAAGCCTTTCTTTTGCAGCTCGGCGGCTACTTCTTTGAGAGCCGGTTCTACGCTTTTTGCGATAAATTTTTCAACATCGCTTAAGCGAGACTCTTGCAGAATTTGCGCTAGGCGTATGCGCCAGTGTTGGCCAGTCCAAAAGGTTGTGCCAGGTGAAAACTTCTGTGAGAAGTGTTCACGATCAGCAGCTAAGCCTTTACATAGGCTGAAGCAAAGCAGCAGCATAATGGCAGTGAAAGGCAGGGCTGCAATTAAGGTAACGGCCTGCAATGCTTTTAAACCACCTGTTGTGAGTAGGATTGCTGCAGTCACGCCAAGTAAGACGGCCCAAAATAGGCACTGCCAAGCTGGTGATTTCTCTGCACCACGGGTTGCTATGGTATTGAGCACAAAGGCTCCTGAATCGGCCGAAGTGACAAAAAATACGGCAATCAGCAAGATGGCTATTGAAGAAGTCACCTTAGCCAGTGGCAGATATTCAAAGAATTTAAATAGCAAAGCATCTACATGACCCGCAGTTTGCGTTAAAGCGCCCGCAGCAGTATGCATATCCAGCCAGATGGCGGTGTTACCAAAAATAGTCATCCAAACCAGATTAAATAGTGCGGGAATCAGCATCACGCCGATGATAAATTCACGCAAGGTACGGCCACGGGAAATACGCGCAATAAACATCCCCACAAATGGCGACCATGAAATCCACCAAGCCCAATAGAGTAGCGTCCAGCCACTAAACCAGCCTTCTTTTTGCGTTGGTTCATAGGTGTAAGAGCGGAAAGTGAGCTCAACAATGCTGGAAAAATAATGGCCAAGATTGTCACCAAAAGCGCCAAGCAGAAAGAGCGTTGGCCCAGCAAATAATACAAATAGCATCAGGATGATGGCGAGGCTAAGGTTTAGTTCGCTTAAGCGGCGCACGCCTTTATCTAAGCCTGATGCGGCCGAACAGCCAGCTAAACCAATCACGACGGCAATTAAGCCGTACTTAAAGTCAAGCCCAGAGGTGTCCCAGCCGGTAAGGGCGTTAATCCCCGCGCTTATTTGTAAAATGCCAAAGCCTAGGGTGGTGGCGATACCAAAAATGGTGCCACAAAGGGCAAATACATCGACGGCGTGCCCAATTGGGCCGTTGATTCTGTCACGCAAAATGGGGTAGAGGCCGGAGCGGATCGTTAATGGCAGATTGTAGCGAAAGCCAAAATAAGCCAGTACTAGGCCTACCAAGCAGTAAATCGCCCAAGCATGAAAGCCCCAGTGAAAGAATGTCATATTCATCGCTTCACGGGCGGCAGCCATGGTGCTGCCTTCGGCCAGTGGTGGCGATAAGTAATGCTGCATGGGCTCGCCCACGCCAAAATACATCAGGCCAATCCCCATGCCTGCGGCGAACAGCATGGCGACCCAAGAGGTGAAATTATACTCAGGCTTAGCATCGTCTGGGCCAAGGCGGATATTCCCGTATGGGCTGCAGGCGATAGCGATAAGGGTGATGATGAAAATGGCAACGGATATAATGTAGAACCAGCTGAAATTTTCCGAAATCCAAGCTTGGCCATGCGAGAATATTTGTTCTGCTGCGGTGGGGTTGAGGGTACAAATGGCGAGTAAAACGCCGATTAAAATCATGCTGGGTAGAAATACCGGCATGCTGAGGGTGTGATGAAAACGGGATGGAGTGATGGTACTCATGCGTCTCCTATAATGGCCAAAATCCGTGGCCTTTTATGGTTGAGAAAGCGAATGTACGCAATATGCCCTTGTATTTAATGGGCTATTGTCTTAAAACGTCGACTTTACTCTAGCAATAATTGCGATCTTTGTAATGTTGAATAAACACAAATACGTGACTAAATCACATATGTCCTAAGTGGGTGTTTCTTTTGAAGCTAGGGGAGTACAAGTGAGGAGTTGCTCCGCTAGAGTCCAAGCACTATTTCTATCGGCAAGAAGAAATTCTTCGCCTAATTGTTGATCAAAACCAGAGCGGTGAATAAGGGAGGTGGGCTGAATTCCCGCTGCGCAAATAATCAATACACCTTGTTGCCGTTTAAGTAAATGTTGCAGGGTTTCTAGCGCTTCAAGCCCTGTGGTGTCCATATTTAGCAGTGGTGATAAATCTAAAACTAAGATTTTTGGCTGAGTTTTATGCGGATTGAGTAGTGCTTCTGTTTTAGCAATCGAGCCAAAAAATAAAGAACCTTGAATACTCCACGCTTCAATACTTTGATGGTTTAAAGCCGTGGGTAATTCTAGTTTATTTAAGTGGGTAAGGCTGGACACGCGGGTAATAAAAAACACACAGGCTAACAGTAAGCCTACTTCCATTGCCACGGTTAAATCTACCACAACGGTAAGGGTAAAAGTAGCCAGTAAAATGGTTCGATAATTAGCCGTAAAATGCTGTAAACGGCGAAACTCTTCCCATTCACCCATATTCCATGCCACATATAATAAAATGGCCGCCAAAGTACTGAGAGGCACTAATTTAGCAAAAGGCGCGGCAATTGCCATAATGAGAAAAATTGATAAAGCGTGAACCATTCCCGCAATAGGGCTATTGGCACCACTATTAATATTGGTAACGGTGCGTGCAATCGTTCCGGTTGCACAAAATCCCCCAAATAAAGGGGCGACAAAATTGGCAATGCCTTGGGCCATTAATTCTTGATTTGGATTATGCCTATCGTTAATCATGCTATCGGCAATGCGGGCACAAAGCAACGATTCAATCGCACCCAAAACGGCAATGGTTAATGCAGGCTGAATGATGGCTGCAAGCGAGTGCCAGGTAAAATTAGGAAAGGTGGGGCTGGGTAGATACGAAGGAATATCACCAAAACGGCTACCTATAGTGGCGATATGCAGCTCTGGCCATTGGGAAAGCAAGGTACCTATGACTAGGGCCAATATACTACTAGGGATGCGCTGAAACCCTGAGGGTAGATATTTATTAAGTATGGGCCAAACAATTAAAATGGCTAAAGAAAAAATGCCAATGGAAAGAGTGGCTAAATGGATAGTAGGGAGCGCGTGGGCAATCACATTTGTTTTCGAAAAAAACTCGGCAGGTAAGTCTGTAATAGCTAAGCCTAAAAAATCTTTTAGTTGTGATATGGCAATAAGTACGGCAATCCCATTGGTAAAGCCAATCACAATAGAAACGGGGATATGCCTAACCAAAGCGCCAAGGCCAAGTAGCCCTAATAGAAACATAAAAACGCCTGCTAGCATGGTGGCGAGTAATAAATTACCAACGCCATATTGCTGCACGATGGCGTAAACCACCACAATAAATGCACCTGCAGGGCCACCAATTTGTACTTTTGATCCTCCTAATAAAGAAATTAAAAAGCCTGCAATAATTGCAGTACTTAAGCCGGCAGATGGGGGAAGCCCGCTGGCAATCGCAAATGCCATTGCTAAAGGAAGCGCTACAATCCCTACACAAATCCCAGCGGTAATATCGGCTTGTAATCTTTGCCTATCGTAATTTTTTAAGATCTCAAGGGAGCGCGGCTTGAAGTTTATTAGCATGATGATAGGGATGCCGAGCTAAAAATTTATTATGGCTGTGATTTAGACAAGGGGCATTAAATTAAAAAATATAAAAATATAGGGGCATTGCAAGCCGTGTGAGCCCTAGCAGCCTGTCGGACTTAGCATCAGTCAGCTGCAAAATCACCTGATCGGCCTATATTTCACCAGATTTTTGACCAATAACTCGTTATTGGCGCT
>Ga0247722_10000143_pt1 | contig 44009 bp, 36 predicted proteins | sample MSEWelMarce3H_FC_FD_189094 | JGI IMG/M metagenome (GOLD analysis project Ga0247722, IMG submission 189094) | Subsurface sediment microbial communities from gas well in West Virginia, United States - MSEEL Well Study Marcellus 3H_FC | ecosystem: Environmental > Terrestrial > Deep subsurface >... | reverse complement strand
GTTATATTACCGATAATTCTATATACAAATGACATGTGCTGCTGGAACAACCACATTTAGAATTGAGTCTGAAGGGACTACATTAAAAACCGCGGATGCAAAAAATGTTGATGTATGCACTGCGACTCAAATCCTTGACAATTTACATCGTGAATTTACAGAAAAATATGAACCTGTGCCAAGTGGGTCAGCTACTGTTCCAGCCGGAAAGACTAAAATTGCAGCTGGTTTAAATGTCAATCCTACATTTCATTTACGAAACCAACCTCCCGTAACTGCAGGTGATCCTCTAAACCGGTTTTATAAGATTTTTACTGAGAAAACGGAAGCCGACCCCGAATATCGAAGTGTTATAAGTGCAATTATGAAAGGGGTGAATGATAGTAATGAATCTTCGTATAAGACGGAGCCAACGAAACAAACCGATTTTTCCAATCCAGATAATTTCAAAGGAATATACGGTTTAATCAATGTGAACGAGTTATTAGAAAGGAAAATTGCAAATACTGTCGGAAAGTTTTCTGGTTCATCCATGACTACAAATGCAATAAGTGATACAGACCGTTACGAAATGCGTAATGGCATAAAAACAACGTTTGAAGAAATCGCGCATCGAGAGAATCAAATCTATCGTGAGAAATTTCTGAATATTATTTTGATAGTAGTAGGTATCTTTCTTGTAAGCACACAACTAGTGAAGAAATACTTCTCATTTGAAAATAGTGGAAGTTTTGGGTTTGGAGGAGGAAGCTTATTTAGTGGGTTTGGGTTAGGAACAAATAGCGGATTATTTAGTCGATTTGGCGGACTCGGATTAGGACGCAGCGGTCGTTCGCGATTAGGTAGCAGTCTATTTACAAATAACCCATATTCTTTATCCAATCGATAATGGTAGCAAGATAAGCGGTGCGTATGTTATAATATTCATTATATATAACATACAGTAATAATGAATAATTATCAAGAAAAAGAACAAGGATACCAAATGTTTCCAAATGCAACACCTTATTCACTCGATAATTTTGAAAATAATAATAAGAGTAAGGGTGTTAAAGAAGGAATCACCGTTGAAAATGATGACGGATTAAATAAAACGATGGTGTCTTTAATGAGTGAATATGCAAAGGATACTAATGATACGAAGGCTAAGAGTAAACAAGAAGGAATGCTTACAGGAACATCCTTAAATTTGAACTTACTTCAGGGCGACCTTATGAATTATGGTCGATATGACCTAGATAAAAACCCGATTCAGCCTTTTACTGACCGCATTCAAGAAACGTTATCATCATCGGGCGTAGTTTCTTATAAAGAAGGATTAACGACTGATGACAAGAAGTCGTCCGCATCGACTGTATCGACAATTTCATCAGGCACAACTAGTGCCGGGAAAAGCCAAAAATTACTCGACCTCGAGAAGAAATTAAGCGAACTTACGACTGAATACACGTCTCAGTACCGGTTATACACCGAAGATTTACTTACCAGGTCTCGGTTTCTACAGACAAATAGTCAGTACCTGAATAAGTTGGTCCGCGACACATCATATTCTGGAAGTGACTCAAGTGCTGCTTTTTATTATGTGAATCAATTTGGATACACTCACCGTTATAAGGATTTATCATCGGTGTTGTTATATGATGACAAGACGTGCCCGTCAATCACGCGAAGTGATACGCTTCCGAGCGATGATAAGATGAACCCGTTTAAGATAACGCCTACATCGTTTATTGACATTAGCAATGGAAGCAGCGGTGGCGGATTTAGCAATTTTTCACATTTAGCAAGTTATGATATGAACGGATATACATCGTGCATCACTACAAAAAATGTGAAACTTCCAGGCGCTTCATCATCGGATGACCAATATGCCTGGATTGATTATGAGGGAAAGAAACATATCTATGAAAAAGGAGTATGGCCTGATAAACGACACTCAACATGCCTTACTTCTGTTGTAGGCGAGCCAATTTCTCTCACCGCGAATCATTACAACTCGATACCTACCGTAACAGATGCACCTATGAAAGAAAATAGTGAATGTTTTCGCGCAAGTGTAACACCCACCATAAATTCCAAATTAGAAGATATTAAGAAGAAAATCGACGATACTGTGGCAGAAATAAAGAAAGAAAATCAAAACATCCTCAATAGTGCAGCAAATACGACGATTATCCAAAGAGAGAAGACATTCGCTGAAAAATGGGGTTCTCTCGACGATGATATTTTAGCTCAAATTAAGAAACTATTAGGGAATTATTATTACCCCGCGGTTTATGTATTTTGGTGCTTTATCATACTCATAGCTGTGCTTATGATATTTAAGTTTGCATTTTTGTTTGTGTCGCCAGGAGGTGGCGGTGACAGCGGAAACATGAGTGATGGAAACGGAAATGGTGGAGGTGTTTCTTTACTTGGTATTGTCATTATGGTACTTATTGTTATTTTTGCGGTGTACTACTATTTTTCATACACATATAATTTAGATGTAGATATAATACGTAATGATAAAGATACAGTATACACTCTAATGTAATGTATTGTATTGTAATGTAATGTATTGTATTGTAATGTAATGTATTGTATTGTATTGTATTGTATTGTATTCGAATGGTTTCGAACGCGCTTTGTATGCGCCGGGTATAATATTCTATGTTATATGTATCAGTTATAACATAGAATATTATAATACAAAATGAGTAATTATTCGTTGTTATTGTCAAAAATGGCAGAATTAAAAACGCTTACGGCAGAATATACGACTTTAACAACAAAGCATAATCCAGCGTTATCAACTAGAACGGCATATTCCAACGATATGGATAGATATACACTTACACCGGATATTAATTCCATTTCAAGCACAGTAACGCCTCTCGTCACCAAACCGGGTGAAGATTACGGGGGATATTGGAAATATGTTGGAAAGGTCGTTCCAGGTTCACCAGATGATATTAATGCAAATTCTCAAAAGTGCTGGAATATGGCGGCAAATGACCCACATTTGTTTAAAAAAGTGGCATATACCGGTAAAAATGGCATAAATCTAGGACAAAGTGAGTGGGATAATCGATGTTATGGTTTAATATATGATGCACCGAATGATGCAGAGTATACTACAAAATCGACTGGATATTCTTACATGATAGGTAATAAGAATGCTGCCGGTACAGAGGCTGGTAATAATGTATATACAAGATTAGGAATGAATAGCACATCAGATACAACCAATATAGGTAACGCATCCAAAATATATGACATACAATTACGTGTGAATTCTCTCGTTCAGGATATCGCATCACTTTCAGATACGGGCATCAACACCGAATTAAACTCTCTCATCGGTTCCGCTGCCGATGCTAGCACACTCATCGATAAAATTAACACTTATATGAATACAAGTGCGTCTGATATTTCAGGCAATTATTACACTATAGATAAGCGTAAGGAAATGAATAATATTTACTCAGAAATAAACGAGCAAACCACGTTACGCGCACGAAAATACAAGTTCATATTTTATATTGTTATCGGAATATGTATTATTTTCGGGTATCTGTCATATACATCGAAATTATCAATACTAGACCAGATTGATACCATCAAACAATATGTAGGGTGGGGATGGTGGACGAATTGGTGGGTTATCGCAATCGTTGTAGTCCTATTTATTATTTCATCGTTTGGATGGGATATGAAAGGGACTTTACTAATGATAATACGGTATTTAACTGATACCCAGTTCTGGACCGGTCAATTATGGTGGATCGGTATAACATTTATATTGTTAATTATCATTTTCTTTTATGCGACATTTAAAACCTTTTTCATGGAAATTGGCACAGGGTTGAATGGTATTCAGAGCAGTTTGGATCGTGGTAATGCAGAGTAAGATAACTTTCTATAAAAATATTCGCTGGTATATATAGTATACATCATTATTACTATATATAATGTTTTATCAAAATTCAAATGATTTAGTAAAAAATGCAAGTGTGAAATCAGGACATGTGCAAAATTCTAAAGAGACACGAGAATTAATGATGAATCAGTTGGACACTATTGCAGACGGCAACCTGGGTAGTAACGACCACACGAGAAATATGTCTGAACAACCTCATGCGTCATTAGGTATTGGTGCCCAATTTCAAAATATGATTCAGAATATGATTCAAGGATTTTCATTAAAGGAAGGTATTGACGGCGCGGGTGCTGCTGCTCCAGCTAATCCGTCCACAGGTATCGGCGGAAATGGTAATACCGACCAGAGTAAATTCATAAATAGCCAGGTCAAAGAAGATAAAAAATATACCCAACAAGAGTTAGACCATATTAAAAAAGTAGGGGACATTATGAATTTAATAGAGAAAGATGAGAAAAATCGTCGCCAAAACTGGGTGGAAGTAACCGACGCTGCAGGTATTACAAAATATGGATATATCACCAAAGACGGTATTTTTCAGATATGGCATGTCCCGTCATCACCCTCAGCCAACCCCGCAAACTGGCTTCAAACCGACAATATGAAGCAAAATACTGGTGTAATCGGTTGCCCCGCGCCATCAAGTTCAGTACAAAAAATCAAAATTGCAGGGACTTGGGATGATATCAAACCATATGATTTAGTCTATGCTGATAGCGATAGTGGGCGAACAAAACCCCTTTTTATGGTCATAAATGACGTGGTTCGTGATCCCAAAAATAGCCATGGTAATAAAGGATTATTTTCGTGCGGTAATGAACGCGGAAATGTGTATGTCAGCGAACGCCCTTCGGCGGATTTTCAGTTCCCGGGCTCAGGTGTTGATACTATTCAAATGGGTTGTTATGTCATCGGTGACGACGTAACTGATAGTCATTTAACCAACCGTGGTTTTACTTTTCAACATGATTTATATGAAGCATCTATTTCACAGTGTAAGCGACGTGCAGAAGATTTAGGTAGTACTTATTTCCTGATATCTGCGCCTGAAAAGGATAAACCGAATAACCGAGGTGGCTGTTGGATTTATACAGGGTCCGGGAAACCTAATGTCAACGGTATACTTTCTTTTGATAATACGGGTAAGAAATGCCACGCGATGGGAAACCCGGAAAGTGACGAGGACGGTTTTTTGAAATCATATAGTAATTCTAACCTGAAACGGTTATATGGTAAGGACACCAAGAGTGAAGTTCCGCTCAATCCACCTAATCCTGAATGCGACCATAAAACCCAGAGCCGGTGTATTTTTAAAAATTATCATCATGTGGGCGGCGCGACTTGTTATCCTAATAACTGGAATGGATGGTGGGCGTATGGCGGCCTGTATAATTATAATAACCATGAACTTAAGGGTTGGTTACAGGCGCTTCACAATCGAAATGCTGATGGATTAGAACGTGATGCTGTAAATGAATACATCGAAAAATGTAAAAAAACAGAGGGATACGAATTTTTAGATGACAACCCCCAATCCCGCACTAAAATCGAACGGTCGGTTGCGCTTTATTCGCTTAAAAAGGGCGGACCTACCGGAGTGGATGATATCAATCCTAATGGACCCGGTTATATTGGTCGTATCGCGTATGTCGACCATAATGGCGAGAGACATGATTATCCTTCATCAGCACTTACATTTCTCGCACCTTCGAAAAACGAGAAAGGCGAGACTATGCCTGCATCTTATTTAAATTTGGGTGGTTATGATACGCGTTCTGCGGAGAGTTCGTATAGTCTCAAAGAAATCACGCCGGGGAGCTACAGCGAGGCGAGCAATTTGCTTTATAAAGCAAGCCGCGATGGCTGGTCGCCGCAGAGGTTTCACCAATTGTGCGACAATAAAGGCGCAACTTATACCCGCGCGATGATAAATGATGGTCGCGTTCTGGGCGCATATAATTCTCTTAGTTGGTCGTCAACTGTTCAAGATTATCAGCACGATAAAAATGCATTTTTATATGATGGAACAACTAAATTCCCTTCAACAAATAGTATTTGGGGTTCAGGCTTATATACGACTTATATGAATTCGAACTATTACCCGACATTTGGTGGAGGGCACGATATGTATATCTGGGGCCAAAACATGTATAATAACGCATATACATTTATAACAAGTGATGGAAGGGCCCCGTTTGGGCGAAACCGTTATACTTACCAACATTACACATTACAAGACCTTGAAGTCTATTCTGTAGATTCGAATACGTTCCCGAAAACATTAGATTTCGCGCGTCGGTTACGAACCATGCCTGTCGGCGAAAGTATAACTGCATCGTTTGAAAAATGTCGCGGTATGTGTGATGCTGATGAGAAATGCGGCGGTTTCGTTTATACAAAGGGAAGCGGCGGCGCAGATGGAAAGTGTGAATTAAAGGACAAGGCGAAGATGTATCCGGTGGGATTACGTGTTGCGGACCCAACAAAGCAATTTATGCTTAAGGTCCCAACTATCAACGGCTCTATAAGTGATGATAAGTGTAAAGTCGAAAATGGCGCGTATAAATTGATAGATAGCGCACAATATGCTCATTATCCAGACACCGGTTCGATGTCGTCTGGAACAAAATGTAATATGAGAAATATTGTTCCTAAAAAAGGAACGTTACAAGCATCAGATTTAACATCTGTGTTTGGCGCGGTAGATAACGCATTCAAAGAAACAGTATCTAAAACGGATGAATATCGCGAGCAGACAACCAGTACAGCGTCGGTAGTATCGGCTTCACCTGGTAGAGAAAGTTTTACGGTCCTGCGTGAAGGTCTTTCTTATATGGATACGATGGCGGATGTATCCAATAATTTAAGTAATATTTCAAAGTCACAATATCAGCGCGAACGCTTGCTTGCAATCAACGAAGAGAGTAATAAATTATTAATTTCGGAATCGTATAAGTTCATTCTTTGGAGTATTTTAGCAATATTGGCTGTTTTAGCTGTTTTGAAGATAAAAGATATGTTCGGTCAAGATGATGTAGATGATGATGATGGTGGCGGTGAAGCCGCTGAAGGTGGTGGATTTTTAGCAACAATATTAGGATGGTTCGGAGTGAAAAGCGTGAAAACAGATGATATTGTGGATAGAACCGGGGATGTGAAAGCGGCATTAAGTTCGGCCGGAGAACAATTAAAGGAGACCGGGGAAAACTTAGCAACAGGTTTAACCGAAGGTGCCGATAACTTGGTTACGTCCATGAACGAAGCAGCAGTTGGAGCGGTAGAAGGCGCCAAGGGTTTGGCAGATAAAGTAAGTGAAACTGCTTCGGCCGCAGTAGATAAAATAGGTAATAGTACTGGGACCTCGACCGGAACCGGGGCATCGACCGGACTCGGACTCGGACTCGGATTTGGACCCGGAACAGGAACAGGAACAGGAAACGGAACAGGAAACGGAACCACTACCGGCGGTAATACCCGTGGAAAACATAATCGCACAGGAAAGAAATAACTGAAATAATAATATAATTAGTATTTATGGATTGTAACTACAAATTATATAATTAATGGTATATCAAATCACAGAAAAAAATCAAATATTGATCGCATTATTTGCGATTGTAGTATTATGTGCGGGAAAATTATTCAAAGATTATCTTTATCGTAGTGGTTACGTTGAAGGGTTAGATGGATTGATAATTTCAACAAGTGCAAATACTCCGATGTCTAGGCCATCTACTAGTAGTAAACCATTTCAGGCTTATTTTACGGTCAAATTACCGTCTGACGTAGGCATCGGTGCTGTTATAAAAGTAGAATTACCGGCGGATATACCCAACGAGGTTACTTTATCTGCTACTTCAAGTGACTATACCGCTAATAAAATAGTTAGTGGAACTGAGTCTGACATTCCGTCAGGAGGACCAGTATATGCGGCGTCGCCCCGACTAATATCATGGACGTTAACTTCACGGATGGATGCTGGAAGTGTGGTGAAAATATCAATATCAGGATCATTATTTGCCAAAGGTGGTCAAACCTCGAACGAATCATTTGGACCTTTTAAGGTCTCCGTTGGTTCAGATACTGAAAGTAAGAGTATTTCAATAGTTAAATTTGGTGGAGTTGTTTCCTCTGAAAGTACCACCACATCCGCAATAGAAATCCGTAATGCAATCAACACTATCAATACGCGTCTAGCAACTTCTGGAATAAGTGATGCAGAATCAAATTCATTATATAATGCACGCTCTGCTCTTGTAACCGTTCTTGCATATACATACGGCACGGTCAAGGAAGCCGGAAGGGTCTTTGATTCTGATGCATTATATGAAGCTCAGCGAACTGCGATGGAATTCATTCAAAGAGAGAAGGAGCGTGCCAAGAATAATGCGACCGCACTCAAGGAAGATAATTCGAATAAACGTCGTATGGCCCAAGTAAATACATATTACACGCGCAATTATGAAGCAAATACCGATGTTATGAAAAATATCATTTTTGTATCTGTTGCGCTGATTATTTTGGCCATCTTACGTAATAAAGAATTGATACCTGCTTCAATTTCGACTTTAGGCGTTATTTTCATACTCACGATGGGCGGTATTGTGGTTGGTTCACAAGTGTTTGATATTATTCGCCGAAACGACCACGACTTTGACAAATATGATTGGAATTTTAATGAAGAAGAAATGAACAAAAAACAAATTATCCAAAATAATTCTGACGGTTGGGCGGAAATGGGTTCGGGTCTAGCACCATGTTACGGTCCTTCATGCTGCGATGTCGGAACAACATGGGATGATAATACGAAGAAGTGTATTCCTTCCGTTGGACGTGTTTCTGGAAATGCTTCTTGGGCAGTCACAAGCGGGGCAGGCACTCTAACCATTTCATTAAAGGTTTCTACGGCTTTGGTAGCGTCCGACACCATTACAATTACATTCCCTACCGGGTTGTTTGTGTTTACTGGAACCCCCACTATTTTAGCCGGTAACTTTACAGGTACAACGTCTGTATCAGCACCATTTACTTTGACTGTGGCCGCCGGAGGAGCTAGCGACGGGTCAAAAGTTGTTCCAAATATTGTTATAACTGGTATGAAATTATCTGCAACTGCATCTTATGTATCGAACCAACTTAAGGTGAAAACATCAAAAGACTCGAATGAGTCTGGTATAAGTATAGTCGGTGTCATCTAATCTTCCCTCCTTTATTTATAATCTAACAAATATAGTAGTTAGATTATAATAATCATTCATAATACATAGTAATGGGTATAGATTTTAATGATGCAAAAGACATAGACCCCGAACTTTTAGACCAGGCCAAAAAAGGTGAAGCCGCTATGAAAAACACAGTATCTACAGATAATGACTCTTTAAAAATATCCGGCGGCGGTGGCGGCGACCTTCCATTTGACGAAGTTCTTCAAAATTCACAAAATGATCTCATAAAAGTAAAACAGATTATTTCACAGGGTGGATTTACGGGACCTGAAAGGGATAAATATGAAATGAGTCTTCATCATGCAGAATGGGTCCATTCGCGAAATTTGTATATGAAATGTGATAATGATGTCAAAGAAAAGAGCGTGAAATATATAACTTTAGACAAGGGAACGGCGCAAAATCATGAAATAATGAAGGCGCATAAAGAATGGACTACTACACGAGAAATATGCAAGAAAAGTAGTTCGGATTTATTGGAAAAGGCGAATAAATACGCTGAAACTGACCGCCGCGTTCGTGCAAATAAGAAGGCAGAAGGCGAGTTTTATCCATCGTTATCACAAAAGGTAGAAGGTTTTATCGGGTCTGAACCAATAAAAGAGGGTTTCGATTTTTATAATAAGTCTAACTATAATGATGGTAATAGCGTGCTTACCGCTGGAACTACTAACGCCGCTGGTACAATAATAACACCCATAGTAATGAAATTCAACGAACGTCTTCCTCTCTACGCCGATACGCAGAGAACAACAACTGCTGTTACAAATACAATTCTTCCATGGAGCGATTATTATACTGATTGTACAGGAGTTTCTGAATATAGTAAGAAATTATGCGAGAATGCCAACATGCAAAAAAATAATTACATAATGACAATCAATCAATTATTTGATAGAGCCGACAGATTATTAAATACATATTATAAGGTTGCACCATTAACTGGAACACAAAATAACGAAAAAATAAATGAAATTTTACTTAATGATTCAAATATCAAATCTATTATGGAAAATCAGAAGAAAAATATTGCATTACACAAGCAAAATGCATTATATGACTATGAAGAATATAGTAGTCTTACTTTTTATGAAGACCTGGTAGGATTTTTATATTATGCGGTGTTTGTCATTTTCGCGGTGATGTCTCTGCGCGATTTCTTCGCATCCGCAAGTGGTGCTTACGACAAACGCAATATTATTATATTAATATTACTCGGTATTTATCCGAAATACATCTTACCGGTTGTATTGTGGATATTGAATGGACTCACGAAAATAACGGATTTGCTTGGAGTGAAGAATGTGCGTTTCTGGGGTGCGTAAATCTAATCTAATCTAATCTAATCTAATATTCAGTTGCTTTCTTCGTCGTCGTCCTCCTCTGCGACATCATCGTCGTAAATGATTCGACACTTACGCCATCCCTTGGGTGTAAGCTTTCCGAATTTCTTCGTCATATAATCATAGAGTTCGTTGCCTTTCGGGATATTCTTACCATGTTGTACGACATACCATTTCTTGAACTCTTCATATACTTCGGTCTTCTTGATATATGTGTCTTCGTCCGCGATTCGAATCTTGTCGCGCAAGAACTCCGATAGATAATCCTGTGTATTACGATACTTGTTGCTGCTCGCCGTAACCGCCGCGCAAGTTCGCACTTTTCCATCCGTTTCAAATGCCTTCTTGACGAGCATCGCCATAAAGACATTTACCCACGTCTTAATTTTGACATCTAGATTCTTGTCGATGAGGAACTGATACGGCTCTTCAGGATCATCGGATTTCGGCTCCTCGCAGAATTTTGATTTATAAGGGCACAGGCGAATACGACGCCACGTTCCATCATCGTTGCTCTTGATATCGAACAGGACATTCGTGCATACAACCAACTTGAATTGCGGAACAAACGAAATCGTATTTTTGAATAATGCGCGGGCGGTCATATCATCTCCACCGGTGATTTCTTTCAAGATACCTTCGTTGATGCGGTCGCCCTTCGTCGGTTCCTGCATTACAGCATATCGAACACCCTTGAGTACCGCGAGTTCTGGCGAAGCACCGCCAATCATCGCGCGTTTCTGTGTCACCGCTGTAATCGGAAGAACCGCCTTGTACTCGCCCAAGACCGCCGACATCAATTCGATGAGCTTGGATTTGCCGTTACTACCACCACCAATATAAATATTGAATGTTTGTTCGCGGTTTGTTCCAATAAGCGTGGATGCAAGATGCTCCCACATATACGTCCGGAGTTCTTCTTCCGGGAAGAGTTGCGCCATGAACTCGTTGATTTCGTTGATGTGTGTCCGGTGCTTTTCGTTGTCAAGCGGGATATAGTCTATTTTCGTGGTCTTCGAGAGATTATCGTCGGGTTGTCCACGGCGAAACGTGTGCGTCTTGAAATCAATCACGCCGTTCTTGAAACACAGGAGTTCCGGTCGTGTATCTATTTTTTCTTCGAAATCCTTGTCATAGAATTGCTCACGCACCTCACGCATAATATTGTTCTTAAAACTGGTTGTCTTCAACTTGGTGCAGATGTCCACGATACGACGCGACCGTTTTCTCGCGGAGGTGTATTGGTCACACGTCGGGTCAAGTCCTGACGTGAGGTCCATAATCTCGCGGTGTTTCTTCGTATAAATATCGTGCATATCTTTGGAAATGAGCGCACGAAGAGAATTCCCTTGGTCGCATTCCACCCAACGGTTCTTGTCGAATTCATACCATATATTATCCTTCACACTAACGCAAACGAAACGGTCTTTGAATATCGTGTATAAGACTGTCGCCAAATCCACATCCGTTGATGCATCGTTGGTCGTCTCGTTACATATCGTTTGATGAATGAAGTTGTCGATAGTTTCATTACGGATACGCGTGTATTCTTCAAGGCAATCGTTCTTCGCCCAATACATGATCGACCTGCGTGTGAGACCATCGGGGCTATAAGGAAACCCGCACCAAGTATCATAACTCTTCATAATATCCGTATATGCGAACTTGCTGGATTTCGCGCTGAATAGCATCCAGGTGAGGAACAGTTTATCGCTCGTATTATGAAGCGCCAGTCCGACGCGGAGCCATTTATCGTATGGGTCGTAGTATTGTGATGGAAGCGCCATCGTATAATAATGCGTCTCGCGTATTTCATATTCCTTCGGTTCAAGCATATTCAACATCACTTCAACCGCCATCGTAAGTTCGGAATGGTTCGTGATTTTATCCATCATGATTATGCCGTTGTGCGACATCAACGCATCACTTCCGCCGCCTGGGTTCATTCCACCGCCACCTCCGGTGACAACCAGGCGCAGGCGCTTTCCGCCATCCGCACCACCATTCGCACCGCCATTTCGCCCTGCTGTACCACGTTGTTGATTCAGAAGTGCGTCGTATTCGGCCTTCAGCGCTGTATTATTCGGAATAATCGAAAATGACGGATATCCTGTATCGATTGCACCCGGCGCACCACTCGCAGCCGTCTGCACTGATAGCTTCGCAAAGTTATCCTTCACGTTGAATTTGCTTGTTTTCTCTTCCTGACACATCCACGCACCATCATCATCCGGATCATGCATCATGATGAAATGATACTTCAACATATACGCCTTATGTCCTGGCTTCCGGGAACCGTATAACTGCCAGTTGGTATGACCACGCGATATTCCTTCATCAAGGACATCATTCCACGAATTTGTAATCGGGATGTCCGTCCAAATCTCCGGGAGTTCTTTCAACATTCGCGCACGCAACATTCGCTGAATCGGACGCTCTACAGTTGCGCCAATTATCATATGGATGCCGTCCTTGGTTACATCGTCCAGTTGATTGACATCGCTTTTTTCAAAGATATAAATCGGGATCTGGGCATCGCCGGGAATTTCAACGACCGCCTCCAACGTCTGAATATAGGATTGTATCATATCCAATACATGTTCTTTGGAATGCTGGCGTTTGGTGATACTCGTTTCATACCTGAAATCGAAATCTACCGTGATAATACCCCTCTCCGGATTCTGTTTTTCAGTGAGGAACTCCTGTTTTCCATTTTCAAAGACGTTTGTATAATACTTCTTCCAGAATACCGGCAATATCGCCGGAGGTATCGTATAAACACCACCATGGACATTCAACGCCTTGTCTCCAATCCGCGTATGTGTATAAGCTTCACCCGGTTTGGATGTATGATGTTTCATAAACTGTTCGTATGTCATCCCTGCACAAAGAGACTGGTATGATGATGTTGTGGGGTCGATTACGACAGACCCAGCCCCTGCCGCCGCAGGCGCAATAGGCACGTTATTGCCCCCTCCATTTACTGTTGTCGTCATTCGTCGTGTCGAAACTATCTGTCTTGTAAAATCTAATTTGGTAGGTTAAAGTTTCAATTTTGTTCGAATTATGAATTGAAATTTGTAAAACCTCCGGTTTATATATTCCAAAGGTTTTATCTCTAAATCTGATCCCCCAAAAATGGTACTTTGAATTTTGTGTTGCAAAAAACCGGTGAAAAAGGGGGATACATTATTTTTCGTTTTCCTGGACGCGGGACTTTTGTAAAAAAGTGGTTTTACCCGTAGATTTTTTTTTAGGGTTTGCATTTTTAGTTTTGTGACGATATGTCGTCAGGGGTAAAATAATGTGAGCATTATGGTCACGGTGTTTTACTGTATTTATACATATTCTGCTAGGGTTATCGTCACAAAATGGCCCGGTTCGCTCGATTAAATATTGCGTTGGAGCCCGGGGTCCTTTGGGATTCTCTTTGTTTCATAGATATGTAATTTATCATAATAATTATTCAATACGTTCGTGCGAACTTAAATCTTCAAAGGTGTATAATCTTTACTTGTTTGCGTATGCATGTATATTATAATTACATAATTGAATAAATAATAATATATATCAGTAAAATTAAAAATATCATGGAAACCCCTAATAGTCCATTAGTTCAAGAAATTCTCAATGGACGAAGAGACAAATTAGCAGGAGCTGATTTAAGAACAGCCAATTTAGCAGGAGTCAATTTAAAAAGGTCTGATTTAAGAAGAGCTGATTTAAGAAGAGCCAATTTAACAGGAGCTGACTTAGCAGGAGCCGATTTAGCAGCAGCCATTTTAACAGATGCCATTTTAACAGATGCCATTTTAACAGAAGCCAATTTAAGAGGAGCCTTTTTAAGAGACGCCAATTTATCAGGAGCCGAATTACCAAGAGCCAATTTAGCAGGAGCCGAATTACCAAGAGCCAATTTAGCAGGAGCCATTTTAAGAGGAGCCAAATTACCAAGAACCATTTTAACAGAAGCCAATTTAAGAATAGCCGATTTAAGAGACGCAGATTTAAAAATAGCAAATTTAACAGGAGCCAATTTAGAAAGAGCCAATTTAGCAAACGCCAATTTAGCAAACGCCAAATTAACAAACGCCAATTTAACAGGAGCCAATTTAACAGAAACCATTTTAAGAGGAGCCAAATTAACAGGAGCCATTTTAGAAAGGGCCATTTTAGAAAGAGCCAAATTAAGAGGAGCCAATTTAGCAGGAGTCAATTTAACAAGAGCCAACGTAAGACACGCCGAATTAGCAGGAGTCATTTTAACAAACGCCGTTTTAACAAACGCCAATTTATTAGAAGCCGATTTATTAGAAGCTGATTTAAGAGGTGCCAACTTAGCAGGAGTCAATTTAACAGGAGTCAATTTAACAGGAGCCAATTTAACAGGATCCAATTTAACAGACGCCAATTTAACAGGAGCCATTTTAACAGGAGCCATTTTAACACGTGTAATCGGTTTAAATCCAATAGTAGCTCCAGCTCCAATAGATGCGTATGAGGTTCATAGAGAATCCCAAAAGATTAATTATTCCAAACTAATTGCGTTTTTGAAAGATAAATTAAAGGTTGCTGTTCTTCCTGATAATATTAATTATTCTGAGTATATCCAACAAACAATAAACGGGTTTATCTTGGAGAGCAGTGAACCACCAGAAAAAAAAACAGAACAACAAGCTGGATTACAAAGAATCATGGAAGAAAGATTAAGTGGTTTGAATTATAGAACGCTATCACCGAACGCTCGTGATTCTATTTATTATGTCTTGGAGTATGTAAAACGGCAATCACAAGAATTTAAAAAAAGATACGTACATGATTGGATTGAATCTTGCGTTACAGATGCCTATGCGGGAAGAGACCTATCTTGTGTCGGTGGTGTTTTAGAAAGATTTATTTTTGCTTTATCAAACGCATGTATATTTTCATTGTCGTCAGGTGAAAACGCCGATTATGAAATGATCAATGGTATCATTCGCCAAAATCCGAATGTCCTAATATCTGAATATATCAAACATTGGTATCAGTTACATAAAACAGGTACACCTGATGCATTTCCACCCGAAACAACCGATGCACAAAAGAGGGTTAATTTAAAAAATTATTTAATGGGATTATTACCAGGTTCGGAAGTATTAATAGATGAAAAAATAGTAGAAATTGCGGATAATATAGGATACGAAGAAGATGACTTTTTATTCGGAGGTAGAAGAATAAAAAATAGAAAAACTAAAATAAGAAAAACCAACAAAAAGAGAAAAACCAACAAAAAGAGAAAAACCAACAAAAAGAGAAAAACCAACAAAAAGAGAAAAACCAACAAAAAGAGAAAAACCAACAAAAAGAGAAAATCAAAGGGTGGCGTTTGAAATGAGAAATGTGTAAAACATGAAATGCAAAACAACCATGAATTCACAAAATACCAGTCTTTACCGAATCTCTCTTGTTCAGCCAAAAATATTCCGTTCAAAACTCTTTATTCAAAGGTGTAAAATCTACAGACATCATCCATTATGTTTCAAAGATAAAACCGTCGAAAATATTTCGTTTAAAACGGCCGAAGGCTAGAATCAACGAAGGAATTAGACCCCCTATTTTTGGACATTTATTTGTCCACCAGAAATGTCCATTTTGGCCTTTGTGCCTGGGAGTTTTAAAACATGAAATGCAAAACACCCAAAAACGGGGTTGTGACCATAATGCTCACAAAACGCATTTTTGGCGTGAAAAACATGTGACTGACATTTTTTGAGGGACGGCGGCTGCGTCCAATTTGGTAGGTTAAAATCGGACATTTATGTATAAAGGATATTTAGGAAGGTAAAAAAAATGAGAAACTCATTAAATGGTAAAAAAAATGAGCATAATTACGAATGTAAAATTTGTGACTTTGTATGCTGTTACAAAAGTAACTATGATATACATCTTTCTACACGCAAACATAACACAATGGTAAAAAATGAGGAGTTATCAAAAGAACCAACCCACACTGTTATATCATCTCAAGTAGATACCTCGACCGCTGAAACTATCAATACTTGTAAATACTGTAATAAACGATATGCTCATCTTTCTGGTTTGAGCCGTCATAAGAAAATGTGTATTATACACAAACCGGTAAATCATGAAGACTCTGTCACTACGTTGGACGATACAACGCCTATGAATGAGATTATACATAAAAACACAAATAATAACGAGAATAATGATAATAAATCCATAAACCTTACAGCTGAACATCATGAAATGAAAATGATGATGATGATGATGACAATGATGACACTGGTGACAAACAATCAGGCGCAGATATTGGAAATGATGAAGGCGTCGCAGATGACAACGACAAATGCTTCTACGACAGGAGTTATGCCGAATATAAATGGGGACAGTAATGCCACAACCGTCAATAGCCACAACAATAACAACACATTCAACATGAACCTATTCTTGAACGAGAAGTGTAAGGATGCGATGAACATGAAGGATTTTGTGAATTCCATCCAACTGAATATGACCGATATGGAAAATGTGGGCAGGCTCGGTTATGTGGAAGGGATGTCGAATATCCTCATTGACAACCTCCAAAAGACCGATGTATATAAACGCCCGGTTCATTGCAGCGACGTGAAGCGTGAAACCTTATACGTGAAGGACAACAACAAGTGGGAACGCGACGGACCTGAACATACGAAAATGACAAACGCGGTTCTTGCTGTTGAACAAAAGAATGTTGCACTCGTGAATGAATGGGCGAATGCCAACCCGCGCTGTATGAATAGCAACACCCGAGAGAATGAAAAATACTTCAGGTTATCCAAAGCCGTCACCGACGGAGATAAGGACGGGAATATAGATAAGGTGATACGTAAAGTAGCCAAGCGCGTTACTATCGAAAAGGATGCGTTGCAAATCGAATAACATTGAAATACCAGTCTTTACAGAATATATCTTGTTCAACCAAAAATATTCCGTTCAAAACTGATTGATTTCAAAAGTTTAAAATCTACAGACATCATCTATTATGTTTCAAGGATAAAACCGTCGAAAATATTTCGTTTAAAACGGCCGAAGGCTAGAATCAACGAAGGAATTAGACCCCCTATTTTTGGACATTTATTTGTCCACCAGAAATGTCCATTTTGCCCTTTGTGCGCCATCAATTTTAAAACATGAAATGCAAAACACCCAAAAATGGGGTTGTGACCATAATGCTCACAAAACGCATTTTTGGCGTGAAAAACATGTGACTGACATTTTTTGAGGGTCGGCGGCTGCGTCCAAATTGGTAGGTTAAAATCGGACATTTATGTATAAAGGATATATAAGAGTATTATAAGATTTAGGATTAAGATTTAGGATTAAGATTTAGGATACATAAGATAATATTATAAGATTATGCCAAAAACAGAGATTGATTATTCCAATACTATTATTTATAAAATAACATGTAAAAATGAAACTATTAGTGACGTATATGTAGGACATACCACCAATTTTGTCCAGAGGAAATATGCTCATAAGATATGTTGTACAAACAATAACAATAACAATAACAATAATTGTAAGTTATATCAAGTGATAAGAAATAATGGTGGATGGGATAACTGGAAAATGGAAATAATCGACGTTATCAACTGTAAAGACCTTTATGAAACGAGAAAGAAAGAACAAGAATATGTTGTATTATTTAAGGCAACCTTAAATAGTATAGAACCTCTGCCTCACCCACGAACAACAAGTTCTCGTTTTTATTGTGAAAAGTGTAACTTCAAATGCTCTAAACAAAGTATATATAACAAACATTTAGATACAACAAGGCATAAGCTAGATAAATCGGTATGTAGTATAATGAACTATGAAACTGATAAAAACACCAAGACAGACTCAGACACATATAAAGAAACAACACTAGATGAAATATCCCAACCAATAACACGTGATGAGTATAATAACATTTTACATTTATTGCACGAATTGAAAAATAAAGATAAATTAACAAATGAAGAATATAACGACGATAATGATATATATCCGAAACAAAATATTAAGATATCGTCGTCGGCTGAACCGTCACAGTTGATGAGTGATAATCATAATATACAAAATGAACTATTGCTTGAACTAATCAAATCAAACACTCAATTACAAAATCAAATGTATGAACTCTGTAAATCATCACAAGCATCAACAACGAATAATATTAGCGCACATACAATACATGATAAATCCACTACGAATAACAACACCACTAACACCATCAGTAACAACAATACATTCAACATGAACCTGTTTCTTAACGAGAAGTGTAAGGATGCGATGAACATGAAGGATTTCGTGAATTCCATCCAACTGAATATGACCGATATGGAAAATGTTGGCAGGCTTGGTTATGTGGAAGGGATGTCGAATATCTTCATCGACAACCTCCAGAAGACCGATGTATATAAACGTCCAGTTCATTGCAGCGACGTGAAGCGTGAAACCTTATACGTTAAGGACAATAACCAGTGGGAACGCGACGGACCCGACCACATGAAAATGACAAACGCGGTTCTTGCCGTTGAACAAAAGAATGTGGTGCTAGTGAATGAATGGGCGAAAGCCAACCCACGATGCATGAATAGCAACACCCGAGAGAATGAAACATACTTCAGGTTATCCAAAGCCGTCACTGACGGAGAGAAGGACGGGAATATAGATAAGGTGATACGGAAAGTAGCGAAGAAAGTTGCTATTGAAAAGGAGGCGTTGCAAATCGAATAACCGTAAAATCAATTTCGCAGATAAAAATACATAAAAACAATATAGGATTTACTCTAGAAACACAACGATGCAAGACGAAACCACCAAAGTCGTAATTCCCAAAGAAACAGTCACGCGTCTCCTCCGGGATATCCGCGATGTAATGACCGACCCGACATTAGATGAATGTGGTATTATATATCGTCATAGTGAGACAGATATTCTTACTGGATATGCATGTATTGTTGGTCCATCCGATACCCTTTATTTCGGTGGTTATTACTTTTTCGTCTTTAAGTTCCCTACGAATTATCCTCATTCCCCGCCGGTTGTCAGCTATCTGACAAATACAAATAATATTCGGTTTCATCCAAATTTTTATGCGAATAAGAAGGTGTGTGTTTCTATTGTAAATACATGGCGCGGGGAGCAATGGTCGGGGTGTCAGAATATTCGTTCGGTATTGATGACATTCCAATCATTATTGGATAATCGGCCGCTACTTCATGAGCCAGGTATTCGTCAAGAACATAGCGATTTCATCTCATACCATTTGATTGTAGAATATTACAACTATAAATTCGCATGCTTGACGTTGATGAAGGACCTGACAACGTATATCGCCATAGAACCATCACTCGTCCCTGAACTTCAAGAGTTCATGAAGCGGAAATTTCTAGAAAATAAAACACGTGTTCGAGATATTTTGATAGAACGAATCCAGAAATATCCAGAGAAGAAAACAGTATCGATTGGATTGTATGGTTGTATTACTACTTCCATATCATACGATACTATTATGAAGGATTACGATGCGGTAAATGCGATGTTTGAGTGACCATGCACGCGCATATACACATCCCCGTAACCCCCGTATTTATTGTAATACTTATCGTGTTAATATCTGTGATATACAGACTTAAATTGAAATTAAATGTATCTATATACATTATAGTACCATTCTCTCGTTTCCTACAATTTAAGAATTCAACGATGCATTTCTGTTCGGTTTGCAGCAATATGTATTATATAAGTATTACGCCGGAAAACGAGCTGCAATATTATTGTCGAAATTGTGGAAATATTGATAATACCATTGCGGCGGACAACATTTGTGTTTCAAAGGTGAATGTGAAGCATACAACAACGAAGCATTCATTTTCACAGGTGGTGAATAAATATACCAAGTATGACCCAACGTTGCCTCGGATTCATACGATACGGTGCCCAAATGACGAATGTTCGAGTAATCAAGGGTCGGTAGCGGCGGGGGGCGGGTCGGCACAAAAAAGCAAATCGAATAATGAAATCATTTACGTGAGATATGACGATACAAATCTAAAATATGTATATTTATGTGCAAAGTGCGACAAGGTGTGGAATACCGAACAACAATAGACAGGAGGATATATACGTTGGGACATAATTTTTATTGTTTTACTATAAAAACAATAAATTGAAACATAATAAAGTGTGATACATATATATATATACATCCACGCGATACATCATCATGTCAAGTAGTATTCCTGCTCTACCAAAAAAACTACGTGACCGCGGTGACGCGGACGAATCAGAGAATGAGGAAGAACCTATTTTACCGGAAGATGATTCTGGTTCAGAAACAGGTGACGCGAGTTCAAATGCAACCGATGATGCATCATCCGTTGTAGATAGCTCCGATGACGACGCAGCAGCAGAAAGCAGCGGCGATGAAGCAGATGGCGATGGTGATGGCGACGAACCCGGTCCTGCTGGAGGCGGTGGTGGAGAAGCAGAAAGTGAAGACGAAGAGCGCCCGTTAAAAAAAACGAATAAGAAACGTGCCGCAAAGAAAAATACGGAAGACGACATGACCTTGCTTGGGGTTCCTCATGGAATACATTTCGAAGATGACGACGAAGATGACGATGATGAAGAAGATGATGATGCGGATAAAGATAGTAGTGAGTATTTTCAAAAGCTGAAATCAAGCGTTCGTGAAAGTTATATCGATACGTATCATCCGGAATCATTATCGCACAATTATGATGAAATTCAAACACTTGCGCGGGTGGTTCGAAACAGCGCTGGCACTATTGTAGATGATTTACATCGAACCATTCCGATTATGACAAAATACGAAAAAACACGAATATTGGGTCAACGCACCAAGCAATTGAATGAAGGTGCGCCTGCGTTCATCAAAATCGACTCTACGGTTATTGATGGTTATTTGATTGCAGTCAAGGAATTAGAGCAAAAAAAGACGCCTTTTATAGTCCGCAGGCCATTACCCAACGGCGGTTCCGAATATTGGCGAATTCAAGATTTAGAAATACTTTAAGGAATGGTAGCGGCCCCGCCCGTATGATATAAAAAAGGGTGAAATAGTTTATTGTTGTGGGTTTGAATACGTTGTGATAAATATTGGTGATTATGCTCATATTCACCTGATGATGAAGATAACGACCACGAAGATGATGAATTCGAACTGGAAGTAGATGTGGTGAGGTCATCAAATGTAGGAGTACCGGGAGTGACTGGACTTCGTTCTCCGTGTGTCGTGTCACTATCGTTTTTTTTAAACGTGCAGGCAGCATTATTTTCTCGTTCAACACAACAACGAAAATATGTTTTTATTGACGTAATAATATCACAATACATCTTTGTTATATTATTTTATATTATTATGGACTTATATTTTAATTCTTCAATTGTGTAAATACGACTTTTTGTTCGCAACTCACACACCAATAGACGAAATACCAGAAAAATATAATATTTCTATTATATATAAAAATATGAGTGTTTACGTTATTTTAATAAAGAGTTCTGAAGGGGTTGAATTTTTACCGAATTGTTTCAATAAGTATAATGATGCTCTGGCTGCAGTGAAGAGAAAGTATAATGGCATCCCTAAGGCTGATGGCACCTATGTCCCGAACTGGGATGACAGTTTTTATGAAGAAGATGGAGATAGAGTTGACGTTCCGATCCAAGACCGATTGAATAAAGTCGATGTCAGAGAAGGACACAAATCGATCCGCGAAGATCCGGCCGACCCAGAGTTGCTTGACCCTAATTTAACTGAACTTTATATAGAAAATGGCATCAACATAACTATACGCAAATTTATATTGCCACCAAGGCCAAAACGTAACGCTGCTGCAGGTGGTGGAAATACTAGAAGACGACACAGGAAAAGAAATACCAAGAACTCAAAACGTACATTTAGGTTATCTAGATTCTATTAGATATTGTTATTATATGTGTAATTTTAGCACTTCCACCGTTTTCCGCATTCCAAGCATGTGACAAATGTCGTCATAGGTTCATCCGCAGAGCGAGTTTGAAGTTGGTAATACGTGCATTTCTTCGATTTGCACTTATTGCACGTAAAGTTGTCGGTGGATGCCTCAATATTCGGCTCATACTTTTGCTTGTCGCGAACCTTTTTGTCTTCAATCAATTTCTTCCATTTGTCCGGACAAATTTCTTGGTGGGTCATAAATGCGATTTCCTGCGATTTGATATTGCCCGAAATGACAGCACTTGATACATCAGGATTCTTTAAGTTGATGTACACTGAACGGAGACGGTCGATATATAATGTCACAAAGAACGGATTGGACCATTTCTTCACGATGTTATTTTTGGATGCATGTTGAATCGCCCAGTTGAATATTCCCTTTTCGATATTCGTAGATATCGCATCAACGTCGTCATCGGCCGTAGCACTGCCGCAGGCTCCGGATCCGGTAGCATGTAATAGCGCAACGATTCGTTTTTTAACTTCGATGCGAAATTGGTCAGGATAAGCGATTGTATCAACGGTCGACATAGAAATCTATTGTATTGTATAGAGTATAATAGATTTCTTTAATCAATTTTACGACTAAGTATAAAATAAATGATAAATTCATACATACTCTTCTTCACTCAACTCTGATTCACTTTCCTGAGCTACGACAGGTTCTTCGACCGACTTTTTAGACTTTACATTCTTCGGGTTTGTGATACGTTTTGGTTTAACATGAACTGGTTTGGCTATACTCGCCTTTTTAATATTGCATTCGACAACTGGATGGTCCGGTTCATGTTCGACGTTGATGTCCAGGTCTAGGTCTAAGTCCAGGTCCAGGTCGGCATCAGAAGTCAAAGGAGAATCTGAAGGCGGTGTTCCCGATTCAGTCTCCGTTTCAGTGATAAATTCACTTTCGGTAGATTCTGACTTGTTTTTTTTACCACGCCCTTTCAGATGTTTTTTACAACGCGGTGTTTTATCTTCACTATCATCCTCCACTATAAACCCGTCCTTTAAATATCCGTTGCCCGTTTTTTTGTGTGCAGGAATCGCGTCCAACTCGTCGATTTCATTCTCATCATCTGCAGCAGTTGCGGCAAGATCGTCAAACCCACCGAATAAGTGTTCATATATCTTATTCCATAATTCGACCGTCAAGTTAATTGCGGTTTCTTTGTCAATTCTGGCGACAAGTGCCATATTTCCGTAAAAAATAATCTCGTCGATTGGCGGAGGCATCTCATATTTATTTTCATACCCTGCACGTCCATCGGTTTTAACCCACACATCAACATAAATGTATTTTGGAACAACTTCCTCGTTTTCAACTGGAAATGCCAACTTTTTCTTATTCTTGTATCTAAACGTGTGATAACAACTGAAACCGTCATGATTACGATAACCGCATTTTTTTGACAGTAGAACGGTAAGTTCATCCAACGTTGTTTCACTTGCAGGTTCAACTACACACTCTGATAATGAGCTCGTTTTTGAAATAATGACAATCGATGTTTTTGTGTTAGGCGACGATTTCGGGTTTTGGTTCGTTTTAGGTTTCATTTTCGTATTTTTGACTTCATTAAGAGGCAGGGTTTCGACGTCCATGAATGACTGTGTCATTATGTTAATATATCATACTTATGGTTATGTTTCTATATTGTTTATGAATAATGCACGCACACACGTACTCATACACAGACGCATACGTATGCGATATAAACATAACCCATATTATTATGTAATTAGACTTTGTGAAATATACGTTATGGCAACAAATCACGTCCGAAATCAAAGAAAAAAACAGAATGCACGACAAGCAACGGTTATATCCGGTCTAAGTACGATTTATCGTAATCAATCGATTACACATTTGATACAGACACATCAACAAACTGAACCGCGAATATTTTTGCTGGACATAACATTAGACGAAATGAATAAAATGTATCCAACAATAAATAGAATAATTGAGAAGGGTCGTCTTCGACCCAAAGGCACCGAAGTGTTTTTTGTATATAAAAAGATGGAACATTACATCATATCGGAAGATGTCGTGTATGAAATTCATGGTGGCCACGGTAGCGGAGCGCCCACAGTAACACTCAACGAGAGAATTCCGGTCGATGGACCGGTTTCTATAGTCGAACTGATTATTACGCGGGACAATAATAAGAATGATAATGATAATGATAATGATAATACGCCGACTACAGTCCCATTACTAGTGGATGAAAGTTATTACAAGTTATCTCGCGTCGATTCCGGTGGTGGTGGAGGGGATACGCATGCGAATACTACATTCACATCTACACATGTTTCACCGAAACACATAATCAAACGACATATGAAAATAGTAGTAAAAACACATCCGAAATCCATGAACGCATTTGTATTTATTATGAACGAGACAGAGACAGAACTCCTCGACTTTTATATGACAACTGAAAATGGTATAATAGCTACCGCTGCTTCTGCAATAGGTGGGAACGGAAATGCAGACATAATCACAAAAACCTGCAAGGATGACATTATTTCGTTTATAGACCACTTCAAATTATGTTCGTAATATACACATGAATACAATATATACTATTCGTAATGTTGTGGTTGATACAAAATATTCTTTTTTCTATTAGTTTAATTGTAGTTATACATTATTTGTACATATATTTCGAAACGACCCTCACCGCTCCAAAAGTAAAAGATTTAATCCATTGTCCGAAACAAAAATACAAGTCGTTATTTGACACCATAAACAAGAATTTAGACATTAAGGCGTCGTCGTCGAGTGCAGGAGGAGGAACACAAACACCTATCAAGTCACCATCTTCATCGAATTTAGGAATAGATGATACCGAATCACCTGTATATGATAATAAAAATAACGTCAGAAATGACATGAAAACCGATCTGAAGGCGTTCTTACGTGGTATCGGGCTGAAGTCAGCGTCATCTTCTGAAATGACGTTTCGTCCAAGCTATGAAATGAGTTAAAGGTAAGCCGTGTATATATATATATTATCTAATGCAGCATCATCATCAGCGTGAGAATCAGTATCATCGGCCGCAACAGCAGCATTCTATGCGTATTTTAAATTCGCAAGATACCGATAGTTTATTGTCAAATTTTCCGACTTCAAGACTTTCTTATGAAGCGTCTATTCATAAGAACGACAAACAACAATCTATTGATTCAGATTATAAGTGTTTTATACTTCCGAAGGGCCGACGATGCATCGCATGGGCTACAGAATGGAAGCGTAATAAAATATTCGCGGTGATTGATATTGACAGCGCAAATAACCGCGGCCAGGAACGCACGATTTCGCCTATTATTCGCAAATTTCATCAAGATAATGGTTGGTTTCCAGGAAAGGTTCGTATATTTGATGCATGCTTCGACAGGTCGCTTGTTTATGGAACTGTATTTGGTGGTGTATTATTTAGAATGAATAAGCACATGATGGATACACAATTTTTCTCTATTCATACTATTTATTGGTATAAGGGTAATCAGGTTCCACCCCTCGCGGTAACTGGTCACATTCGGGTATGTGAAGATTTGTTCAGAGAACACGATATCCGTCAAGTTGCTTATACAAAACAAAATAGTGTCATATTTGGATTACCGATATTATGTAATACAGAACAAGACGCTGAAAATATCGTGCGTGGGTTGCCGTATGAAACATTTGCGATACAATATCGTTATTTTTTGCATACGCGTGTATTTCAAAGAATACTTCAAGAAAACCCGATGACGTTGCAGTCGAACCCAGTTGTCACTAATATTCAGACGCCCGCGCCCGCGCCCGCGCCCACGCCCGCGCCGCGGTCTGTACCTGTACAGGTACCTGCGGTGACATTCAAACGGTTATTTATTCCTCCCCCCGATGAGATGCTCACCAATATCCAAGCAACCTTCATCGTTCGGCCGAATATTCAGAATGATATCTATGAATTATTTGTATTACCGTCGTCGTCGACACGCTGTGGTGGTCGTTGCGAACCCATTTTTCACAACTTCGCGCATATATCCGGATTTAAAACGAGTGTTATGATGAACCGATTATTTCGGAATATTACGGAGAATGAACGTTTGGATACTATGGAAGAAAGTGAAGACGAGTCCGAATTCGAAAATACAGAACCAGACAAATATGTTACACTTTCAAAAGAGTACAATATGGTGTGTCGATTTAATAAACGGTTTTGTCGGTGGGTACCGATAGAAGTTGTTACGAGATGTGATATCATTACTGAACAACAGGTAAAACAACACGAGATAAGGTATTTGAATTATCGCCGCAAATAAATGAGTATAAACATTACGTTGTAATAATATTATCCGTGACTCCATTACTTCGTACTCCGTGAAATGAGACCGCCGGTATATTCAACCTCCGTATCATTTCATCGTCTATTTAACGCGGTGAATATTACACAACCGATTTTTCGTGAATGGAAAACCCAACTACCTTTTATTCAACCATGTTATTCGGTATCAGATGCGTCATCACGGTCTATTATCTCCGTTATGCGCGAAAATCGTATTCCGATGATATGTGCTAATCCGCGTCAAGTATCATTTGTTGGTGATGATTCGTTGGTGATTGAAAACAACCGGTTTGGAAGAAATGAATATATTGTACGAAATATGAATGACCTGGTGAGTGCTCCGACGGGTTCGCCTCCGTTGTGGATCCATACAACTATTTCACATGACGGAATCATACAAACTAGAGAAATGTTTGAATATATATGGGCTCATAAACATATACTCAACGGTATTGTATTTGATGTTCGTAATTTCTCGGATACGAAAGGTGTAATCAAACCATCGATGTATAGTTACAAAATAGCAATAGACTATCTCTTTAGAAATATAATACATCCATTTGAAAAGGAGTACGGAATCCATACACCATCTATTATGATAGATGGACGAGAACATATTACTAGGATTGAACATTTGAATGAGCTTCGTTATTATGCGTTCGATTGTGCAACCACTGCCGTTCAAATATGTAAGAAGAATAAAATGGAACTGCATTTGATTGTGGGGTCGTTGATTGACAGTTATCCTGCATGAATGAATTTATTGTATTCACTTATTATATACATACGACCATGAGCACCTCTATACAAGAAGAGCCTTTATTTGGCGGTGCTAAGCGTAAATTCAAGCTTGGAAATGAGCATATGAACCTCCAGCCTTCCGCGCCCATTAGCGGGCAAAAAACCCGTAAAATCAAGCCGTTTGTCTTCCATGACCAGAATAAATATTTAGAGCGTTTGCATTCGTCCCCTTGCCGTTCAGCTACTGCACGAAAATGCAAGAGCCACAAGTTGCGCCAGAGATGCAAGTATGCTCGTGGTGCGAAGCGCACTTTCTGTCGCAGACGTTCGAATAAGAATTATCGGTCATAGTCGTTCCGTTCCATTTCATCGCGACGCTTCTGCCCGCGTTTCATTTCATTCCATTCCATTATAATATCCGTATAGTATATCATAATGTCATCATCTCAATATTTACATTCTAATCCTTTGGCTGAACATAACTCCGGGATTGCCTTATCGAGCAAAGATATTCCTCAAAACGGCGGAACAGGTAATATGTATCCAGGTCAAGCTGGCCGTGCTTTCGTTCAAGGAGGTGGTGGCATGAGTCAATTTCATTCGTTTAATCCTGGGAATTCAGATAGCGATAGCGCTTATGCACGCGGGTCATATGCACCTGTTAGCGTGGGTCTTAATTCGGTTACTCGTGGTGGCGGCAGCCGAAAGAAACATTCTTCACGCCGTTATAAAAAGAAGGCAACCTATCGTCGTCATCGCCGTTCGATGAAATGCAAGAAGTGCAAGTGCGATATTATCATCGGTAGTAACGGTGTTCGTAGGCATAGTCGTTTCTGCAAGCATAAATGCAGTAATAAATCATACAAGAATTCAAACACGCGACGTCGTCTTCAGCAACACGGTGGAAGCACATTTGCGAATGCCGCGTATTCTATCGCCGGGCCTGGAACCGAAGTTACTCGCGAGACTACAGCATTAGCCAATCCCGCTCCTCATACTGCTTATAATAGCTGCCACCCGGTCGCATAATCCATTCCACTTCGTTCCATTTCATTCCGATGGGTTCCATTTCATTCCACTTCGTTCCATTTCATTCCACTTCGTTCCATTTCATTCCACTTCGTTCCATTTCATTCCGATGGGTTCCATTTCATTCCACTTCGTTCCATTTCATTCCACTTCGTTCCATTTCATTCCGATGGGTTCCATTTCATTCCGATGGGTTCCATTTCATTCCACTAATTGAATCAAGCATTTTCCATTTGTTTTTGGAATGGTTGATTTCATCTTCGATTTAGCGCTTGTCTCCGTCGTCACCGAGAGATTTCCAGTTTCTTCATCAATTTCAATAATATCCGCATCTGCAATCGCAGCTTCTTCTTCTTCTATCGCGCGCGACGTCTTCTTCGCCGAGACGACCGGAGGCTGATATTTCACCGTCCAGTTGTTTTTGTAGTAACCGTCTATATCCGTCATAATAATACGGTATCTCTGCTTGATATAATACGTCTGGCGTTTCATCCACTGTGAACGAAATATATCCTGCGGGTCAATAATATCAATCACGAGAGGCGATGAATGTTTGACGCGCAGGATACGCCCCACTGATTGACATACATCGGTCTTCGGTGACGCCATAATGAGCGTGGTTAGTGTCTTGATATCCAATCCCTCTGACGCCATCGCATACGTCGCTATAATCACCTTCTTGCTCTCGCTCAGTTTTAGCGCAGCTTCTTTCATACCACCTACATAATACCCTACTGTCGCGATTTTCCGGTGTTCTATCGCGTCGTGGAAATATTCCAGGAGGGACCGGTTGTGCGCCAATATCATCACTTGCTGGTCAGGGTTCGTCGCCAGTTCATTCTGTAGCACATCCAATACAAACTCGCTGCGCCGATTATAATTGCACACTTTAGAAATCATCGTGCTGAATTTCGGATTGCCGCGATAATCGTATTCAGTCTCGTTGAATTCGGCGTCATCCACTTTATATTGGATACCTTTGACGATCACAGAATGAGTAGTCGTGTCATTTTTCTCTTTATGAACCACGTCGCCGAGGAAATGTTTGAATACTTTTGTCAGCCCGTCTTTACGGACCATCGTCCCGGATAATCCAAGCGTATATTTTGTCACTATTTTCATCATGCAACGACAAAACACTTCTGCTGACATGTGGTGACATTCATCATATACTGTGAGACCAAACGTGTCGAACATATCTCTCGGATACTCTTTCATAGATAGTGATTGAAGCATACCGATGACAATATCTTTATCATCGATATCCACGATTTGTCCTTGTATCATTCCAACACGCGCGGCAGGAAGGAACTGTTGGATTCTCTCGATCCACTGATTTAAAAGGAAACTTTTATGTACGACAACTAGAGTTTTCATTCGAAGACGGGCAATTATATTCAGCGCCATGACAGTTTTGCCTTTTCCTGGGTCAACGTCAAGAAGACCGCCGCCGCCCATCCCGGCATTTTCAGATTTTGTTACTTGTTGTATATATTTGTCAACGATGACATTCTGGTATTCACGCATCTCTCCCGCGAATACGAGAGAATCGCCAACAGGTGCGCCCGGGGGAATCCGCGTTTCGTCTGGCAGGCCGTATATTTTGGTTCCATAAAACCGCGGGATATATATTTTTTTAGAACACTCGCGATAAATCGGGAATTTAGGTGGCTGAACCGGCGCTTTAGGAACATATGCGCCCACAGTGAGTTCATCCCTCAATAGTTTTAAATCATCCGCATCCATGCATTCTTTGAGAAGAGTATATCCGCGCGGACCATAATATGACACCGCAGCAGCGGATATTGCAGATGTCGTCATCGGTCTATGTGTAAATATAAACCAAATACTCCGAGAGATTTCAATTCTATTTGAATTAGTTTTAGAATAATATATAGTATAATAATAATAACATTCTATCTCGGTTATATATAGGCCATTATTACATAATAAAATGGATACATTTCGCACATTAATGCGTGAAGAAAAACAACATGAAATGGTTATTTTCGTCCTATTAATATTATATATCGTTTTTACACCATCGGTTCCGCGCGCGCTTGCCGAATATGCTGAAAGCACCGCAGGACAAGTAATAGTCGTTATTCTGGCGATTACTCTTTTCTTGAGCACCAATCCAGTTGTCGGTATTTTAGGATTTTTAGCTGCTTACGAGTTCATTCGTAGGTCAAGCCATGTTACCGGTGTCTATGGTATCGAAACGTTTTCACCCACAGAGACAAGAAAGCAAGAAGTCATGACTGCGATGAATCCTGCACCGACGAAGACTCTTGAGGAAGAATTGGTGGATACGCTTGTACCCATATCCCCAAATGATAATATCGGTCTAACTGACGGTGGTTCGTTTCAACCGGTTCTAGGAGAGCTTTATGGCGCGGTTGAACCTGAATATGACGGAGTCATTTGATGACTTAATATATTTATTTCATTTTGATACAAATATACAGTATTGTATCATAATGAAATCATAATGAAATCATAATGAAATTATGATGAATGAAATCACCAATCGATATCGAAGCCGCCGCCGCGTTGTCCCATCACTACTCCTGATGAACTTACACGGTTGCCGATCCGATTAAATATAAAACGGAATAAATAAAATAGAATTGCAGCAATCACCAAACCGAACATCGTACCAATTAATGTGCGAAATATGTCGTGTTGTAATATAGTCTCCCAGTTCAGCCCAAACTTATTCAAATCCAGTTCAGCCAAACTGCCGAGTTCTCCGTTATTCGCGGATTGCTGGTATAATACGGTTCCGTCCTCTCCAGTCGGATTGCATTTGATGTAAATATCACCGTTGCCTTTCGCATTATTTGCGCCACGTTTGTTATAGTAATACATGTTTTTCGGCATGTTATTCTCACTAATCGGACCCGTTTTAGTGATAGATGTATCACGAGCCGCGTCATTCAAACTCGTCAAAGAATCGCGAAACACGAGAATCGCGTCTTTTTTATGATATACGATGTAGTTGTATACTCCGGTGTATTGTGGTAATAAATGCCGCCCAACATACGTAAAAAAGCCCTCCTTTGGAATAAGGTTGCCTAAATTGAAATTATTCACATCTGATATATACTTTCCACCGCTGCTTGACCTGCTTGGAAGATTCTGTAATATCGTATTCATAATATCTGAACTTTGCTTACCAGTTCCATTTCCGATATTTATAGGGATAGATACGATTAAGTTTCGACCATCGGCGCTAGAATGATACGCGAGTATTTCTGCGTCTGCAAGAGCACCATCATATCTATGTAACGATGGTTGGTGAATATGAATATGTTCTACTTTATAATCCACCCCGTTATATCTTGCAGGATAAATACCGCCGCTACCACTATCATATGGAATACGTAAATATGAATCCTTATTAAATACGTTACATGTACTAGTGTTATATTGATATGAAAAACTACATGTAGACGAACACTGACGGTCTTCTTTTCGCATAACGTCGGATGTTATATTGACTGGTGCATCGCGATTTGATTTTCCACTAGATGCCATAGGTTATTATATATATCTTTCACTTATTGTATGTATTTCTATATAATATATTATATTATATATAATTTATGTATATGAAACCTGATGAAATTATCACGAAATAAAATACGAAAGATACGAAAACAGCAACATCAGAGCGTTCGAAAATGGAAAAACCAGCATAAGTCTGCGCGAAGATCTACATTTAGACGAAGTCGTCGTCAAAGTATGACTGGTATTATAACAAGGTATCCATCGAAATTAAACAACGTATTGAACAGAACATTGAAAAAATACATTCCTCTTCCCGAATTGGCAAAAATAAAAGAGAATTATAAAAATATGCGCCGCATGCGAAAAAAACAAAAACACTATAATATGACGGGTGGTGTAGACCCCGTTGCCGAAACGGGAATGTCTCAAAAAGAAATGATTGAAGCCGTTGTTGCTGCGGCCGTGGGTGCTAGTGTTAGATCTATTCTTACTGCGAATGAAAACAAGACTACTACTGGCGACGCAAAGCCGATTATTAATAATAATAATAATCAGCCAGCCGATAGTATTGGTGCAACCACTACCACTGCTGCTATAACAGATACCCCTCAAACAGCATCAATTTCGAATATTACACCTGAAAATGCTGTAGCTTCAGGCGAAGGCAATAATGCAGCCGAAAAAGGTCAAGCTGAATCAAAGAACACCGGTAAGAAGGTGCCATTTTCATTAGGACCGACAGTTAAAGGCGATATTTCAATACGTTCTGAAACACATGTATGTCAAACACAGGCGGAAGTGTATAAACTAGTAGAGTTTCTTATTCAAAAGGGTCTTCCTTATTATATCCAGATTGATATGGATCCTGGTAATAAGCCAACGTTAAGTAAGAATGACTCTGAATTATTTGACCTGCGTCGTATCTTATACGGTAAATTTGCGAAAGATATTGAAAAAATACCTGAAGAAAAACGTCAATTATATTTTGGAGAAAAGGCGGTTGTTGGTATTGCAAATGGCGATACACTTGGGAATGAATATCCTGACAGTCTTTTTATTTATACTGGAGAGAAGGGTCAAATTCAGGAAGGTTCAAGTGATACAGCCATTAAGGTTCAAATTATACAAAAGGGTAATACCCGACCATCAGATACAGTGCTGAATTCAAATCGGTTGTATACACTTGGTGGTGGGGATAAGGCTAAGTCGATTGATACGGTAACCCTTCTACAAAAACTCGATAGTAAGAATAATATAGATACCTCTGAATTTAGATTACAAGTCGCGCCTTTGACGGAGGAAGAGTTCAAAAAAGATGCAGAGAATGTCGCATCTGGAGGTGAACAAGGAAAGAATGTGGTCGATGAATCGAATACGTATGTTGTAAATTTGAAGGTTGGATGTAAGATAACATCTGTTCAAACCCTTAAAAAATCTCTCGAAAAGGCGCGCGCAAGCCTCGAAAATGAGGATGACAAGAGTAAAACATCTGCGATGGATATATTCAAAATGCTGAACGAGTTATTACAAAACCCTGAATTCGCGAAAAATGATGGATATGATGATTTTAAAGAAGAAGTATATGGTTTCTCTTATAATATTCATGGTTCAGAGAGACGATATGGTATTGGTCAGATGATGACGTTTTTTGATGATAAGAAAGAGAACCTTCCGCCATATGTATCCAAAGAATTCTTTAAGTTGATGAATTCGTTAGGACATGGACCCGGCGGTGTTAATGGGGATTGCTTAGCATTTGATGAATCAGGTCCGTCGGTTTATGAACTATCACGTATTAAAAAAATAGAAAAGGATGGTAAAATTGTCACTGAAACAACTGCTACGCTCGATAACGCATTTAACGTGAGTGGATTTGCCAAACAATTATCAAAATTGGGAGAAATAGGTAAGACCGATGAAACAGAACAAGACACAAGCGGTAAGGAATCTGTGAAAAAAGATGAAACACAATCATCAAATGCGGAGTAGTCTTCTGCACCAGCTGCCGAAAAAGTAGTGTAATATTACAAAGGTAAATACCTTAAAGATGCACTATCGTATGCGGTGACACGAAATGAGTTATTATAACCTTCAACATAGACCATATCACCTGAACTAACATTATTGCATCCGTATTCGTTGGTTCCACTCTTTCCATTTACAATAACTGGCAATTTAATCGCGTTATTTTTATCGCTTAATGTATAAAATTGCCATTTATCGCGGTTTGTAAATAATGGACGACCAATTAAAGGAAGGATTGTTTCCTGTGTTGATGTCTCTGATGGAGAGCTCCCGCTGCCGCCGCTGCCGCCGCTGCCGCTTCTAGTTAGAATACCGACTTGGCGGTAGGTTGTATCTACCGAACGCGTTGGGACATTTACGCGGACGCCGCCGCCGCCGCCGCCCATTCCACCGTAATGTATTGTGTCTACACCACCCCGAATATCATACGTTGGACGCGTTGAACCAACTGAATTATCACGTAGGGGTGGAACATATGGATTTAATAAAACATCTTGGTTTGAAGATGGACCGCCAATTCCAAAATCCAACGAATCAGATTGTTGCTGTTCAGGTGACATTAGAATCATCGGGGTTGCGCTTGAAGTTGCGCTGTAATGTCCATAGCCATAACCGTGGTGCCCATGATGCATGCGATGTCCATGACCAAAAAAGTGAGAATGTGCATAAATCGCAATACCAACGACGATAACCGCCAAAATAACAAGCGTGATATTTTCAAAACATAAAACTCCAGGAGGGCATTTGCGAACCATAATAATAATAAATAATGCTAAACGCAGTAAAGAGGTTAGTATTATTATATGCCTTTATTTATTTTTGACTGTTATAATGATAAATATACACATAAATACACATAAATACACATAAATACACATAAATATATTATATCTCATATTACTTCGAGATGGAACAAGTTGTACCAATTGAAGGATTAGTAAGTGTCATCATACCGACGTATAATCGTTATGAGTTGCTAAACCATTGTATAAAAAGTGTATTAGCGAATACCTACAAACAAGTAGAAATTATCGTAATTAATGACTGTTCTACTGACCAGAGGTATTATTCCGGAGAATTAGAAAAATATGAAAAAACGGTTATAATTCATTTGCCGGTAAATATGCGAATAAAACACAACGCATCTTCTGCTCAGGGGATGACTAGAAATTATGGATTAGAAAAAGCGAAAGGTGAATGGATTGCATTTTTAGATGATGATGATTTTTATGTTGAAAACAAAATAGAATATCAGTTATCTTGTATGAAGTCTAATAACTTTATATTTTCAACTACAAATATGTTTTTAATCAATCACAATTCGGTTAGTCTTGATAAATTAGATTTTAATATCACATTCGTAGATACTGAACATACGACTCAACGAACATTAACTTATGATATAATTTCTAAAGCGAATCATATAGCTAATTCATCAGTTATGATACACCATTCTATTGTAAATAAGGCTGGGAAATTTAATATAATACAATATGAAGATTGGGATTATTGGAAAAAAGCACTAAAATATACTGATTGTTTATATATAAATGAACCGCTGGTGTATTATACTTTCACTATAAATAATGGCCAAAATATTAAATTTTATAGTTGAGTACTGCACACGACGACAAATATATAAAATTTATTCATGAGGTTTGTATATTATTTCTTACCGCCAGGTGTTGCAAATCCCTTCAACATATCTGTTATTCCACTTATACCACCATTTCCGGTGATTTGATGCATAAATCCTTCAGCCGACTTTAACAAAGGGCCCATTTCTTTCATATTATTCATGAGCTCTTTTTGCTGGTGCATGAGAGATTTCGTTTGGTCGGTTAAACCGCGCACGCCTTCTTCGCCGATAATATTCTCGATATTATCATACGCTTGTTCTAATGTAGACGCATAATCGATACGGTTGGCTTCTTTCGCGTCATGCGCGCCGTCACCATCGTCTTCTTTACCATCGTAACTAGCCGGAGATAAAGACGTCATTCCCTGTTTCTTCTTTTTTGCAGGGTCCTTTTGAGAATTCAAATTATGTTGAGTTCGGTTCCCTTCTTTTTTCTTGTCGGTATCCGTTTCTTCACTCTTGTTCGATTTTTTATCCTCATTCTTCTTATCCTTTTCATTGTCGTTGTCAGCCGACTCAGCGGTATCATCTTCTTCATTGCTATCTTTATTTTTCTTTGTTTCCATTCCTTCCATGACTCCCTGATACCCGACCGTTTCCAGAACAAATACAGTCGCGAATGCAGTCAAAAGAACAATAATCATATTTTTACTAAAGTATGACATAACCAGCCCAGTTAATGCCATAAGCACAACCGCGTTGACATTTCCGTTTGCAAGATGGCGTAATATACTTAATAATACAAGGAACAAGCTTCCATATAATACGAATCTGTTTTGAAAAAATGGAGTATTGAATACCTTATTAATATAAGACATCTGGATATATGCGAATGATAATAATATATATTTTAAGAATATAATAATTTAATCCTTAGTAAATTGAAATTTATTTACATATATGATATAATCGGTCATATCGCTTGTGTCGCGTATGTCGCGGTATGAATTAGGTTTGTGCCAAAAATTTAATAGGGAAATACATGGATTTGACCCGAATACAAGTTCTCCAGAAGTAGATGAGCATTATATTTGTTTATTTACATTTTTCGATCCACAGAAGTTCACAGAATATATAGCATTCGCAAAATGTTATTGTACCACGTTTGAAATCGTAGAAACCATCTGTTTATCCCCCGGGAATGAAATGGTTGCAATATACAAAACATTTTGGTTGCGTATCTTTCAACGAGTGTGTCGGAAATGGGTCGCGCAACGCCGTTATTCGCGTTCATCTCGTTTATATTCATTTCTTCTAAAACGAGAATACCAAATTACTAATATATCAATATAACGGGTTCTTCTTTGGAATTATTACGGTTCTTGTCTTCGGTATCGTAATCATCATCATCGTCTTCATCGTCTTCATCATCGTCTTCATCTTCATCTTCATCCTCATCTTCGTCTTCATCCTCATCTTCGCTAGCGCTATCATCGTCTTCATCATCGTCTTCATCATCGTCTTCGCCATCGTCTTCATCATCGTCTTCATCATCGTCTTCGCTAGCGCTATCTTCATCTTCGCTAGCGCTATCTTCATCGTATTCTTCGGCGGGTTCTTTATGCTCAGTCTCATCAAGCGTCTCGTCACCTTCGTCGGGATCTTCATCGTTGGCTTCTTCGTCATCCTCCATAAATGTAATTTCATTCATTTTATCGATAGTAACTCCAAGCACAGTATCAACATTCATTAATTTGTCATAACTACCCCGCATCTTTTTCAATAGAGTACCAATTCTTTTTTATCTTTGACAAGTTCAGACATAATTCCGCTGTCTTTTTTTGAAACTGTCGAGAGATTTTCACGTATAAGTTGATTAATGTGTCGATAGATTTCATCTAAATAGTATAACTGCGAACGGTGCTCCTCTATCATTGTATCAAATAATCCTTTGGCCCGAATGTAAACAGAAAGCAGATGCTTGTTATATTTCATATTGTGTCGAAGTGTCAGCATTTTCTCGATTATTTTACGTTTGGTTTCTTTTTCGCTTTTACGAAAATCACTAACTGCTAGGTCCTGTTGGGCTAAATCGGAGTCACCATATTGGTCTTTCATCTTATTTAATTAGATTAGATATACTGTTATTATTATGTTAGAATAAAAACAGTATAGTATCTTACGAATCCAATGCAGTTTTTATAACTTATTCCACCAACTACATGGCGGATGCCAGAATTTAGTATAATAAATATCTCCTTGAGAGAAAAATGCTGCACAGTAGCTATATGAACTTGCAGAAGTTACAAGTATATCTGCCAACGTCATTCCGATATATGTGTCTTCAGTCGTATCAGTCAAGTGTAACATTACATCCTCCCCGATTACATCATGGGTACATAAATCGCTGAATTTGTCATCGGTTCCTTGTGAATAGATGTGAAACTGAATACGATTATTTTGGTCGGTTTTCAGATATTTCTCTCGTATTCTCATAAGAGATTGTATATAATATTCATTTGTGTATTCCTCTCCACCATTTGGACGAGTATCGTCACAATTCGGTCTCCGGATATGCACAGCAAGATGATGTGTGTATTTTACGGGATTAATGTCTGGTGTCGATATTCTATACAAACGCAATTTCTCACGTTCACTATCTTTATTACTCCAATAATGGTCTTTAATCTGCGCCATACTGTTACTTTTCATACATGAATCAATATTTTTCTCAACATAATTAAATATGTCATAGAAATCCGGCGTTAATATTTCAGTAATATCATGTCTGTGTTCCGGATTTATTGCATGGTCATAATTCAAATAATTCGGTTTCATATTCATTAATTCCTCCAATTTCGTGATAAATTGTGCGTCATCGTTGTAATTGTGTGCGATCTTAATCGGCGACCTATATACAAATACAGATTCTTCGCATTCTTCGGCGTAAATACATGTCCATATAAATCTCTGAAACTGAGCACCAAATCCATCATCAAACTGAATTGTAGAGAAATACCGTTTTTTCTGTTTGGGTGGTATAGGCACAGTAACTATGCTATTGGTACTAATCAATACATCTTTGGTGGAAACAAACTGGCTTTCATTATTAAGTTCATACGCATTAGGTTGCGAACGGTCATTTCTCTCGGATGTAAGTCGACCAATATGACGATTCGTTATATGATTATAAAATCCAGATAAGAAACCAAACTGAGTCCACTTATTCGCATAATCCATCTCAAAAAATTGGTTTGGCGTATCATAATTCCCCACTGTCAAAATTGCGGCTACGTCGATGAGTGATGGACGGAAACTATAATGCGGCCAATAATGGCAATTTTCGTACGCAAAGTCACCGACAACCTTTTGTTGATGAAGCGCGAGTTCATGCGTCATTCGTCGTATTATACGATGACCCTGTAATTTGTAATCACGTACAGTCTCTCCATAATTTCGATTGTATAAGATTTGACGCACATTATCTCCGGAATTTCGCGCATCCGTCATCATTTGTATCGCTTTATTAATGTAGCTTCCTGGTGTATGAAACAGAAAGTCATCTTCCATATGAATCCAATATACAGGCTTTAGTTCATTTAATTTATGCCAGATGACATTCATACTGCTTCTGTGTCCCTTTTCCTGCGAACCTTTCATATGATAATCGATCCATGGATAACTTTTCTGCATCCTATCGCGGTCTTCTTCACTGGAATTATCATCAACACAATACCAATAGTCGACCATACCGACATCCGTCCACATATTTAATATAGAATTCACGGTTTGTTTAAATAAATCAAACCGCTTACATGTAGTAAATGTTATGATAACGCGAGGCGACTTATTTCGGTTACGGTTTACAATAATATTCGATGCCGGTGATTGAGCAGGAACATTTTTATCGAGGTATGGCAGTTTATCGAGTGGTCGCGATAAATGAAATTCTTGAATGTTGTTTGGCGAGATATCTGTTATTTTTAATAACGCGCACGGTGCAACGAGTGCGTGTTTAACTTTCATGAAAAGTCGGTTCCAAATTTCAATCGCATCATTATCATAAATGTCATTTTTAGATGCAATAACTGCAAGAAAATTATCAACTACATAAAAGAGCCGCAATACCTCGTCAAATGTGTCCTCCTCGAAAAAATGTTGATAAAATACGAGATTACTATATGTAGATGCCATAAAATGAAACGGCATAATATTATGTCGAAGAATCGTTTTGCAACATTCGTATCCACTTCGTTTATCGAAAATATAAAATGATGATATGGAATTATTGTATTCTATAATGTCATGATATTTGTCGGTTGAAAGGAATAGTTTATTCTGTGGAAACTTGTTGTATTCTTTATATTTATGATATAGAGAATTTACCATGACGTGGTTTCCATCCGCACGAAGAATTTCCATGGTAGAAGCAATACCTTCGATCCGTTCTTCGTCGTATTCCATCGTTTTACAGTAATATTTTAATGAATTATACTTGTCACCCTTTTTATTATACAAATCCCCGAGGCATAGTGCACTATAATATTTCTCCTGTGCCCAGTTGTTTTGCGAGAGAACACGAAGGTACCATTCGATTGCTTTCTCGATATAAGCCGGTCCTGCATCCATCCAACTCTGAGCGCAATAGAACGCATATCTCTCGGCGAGTCCGCGGTCGCAGCCATTTCTGCTCTCTTCATGAAATCCGCGCTCAAGAACTGCCGCATCCTTGATATATTTATTAGGGTCTTGACTACGGCTTCCACTTCGACCAGAATCAACGTAATAGTCTCCCTGAATCGCATAAGAGCTATCCTCCTTATCTACACACGTAATATACTCATGAAGCACGCCGACAAACCGCCACCGTTTTCGATTATTTACAATAAGCGTTCTCAAATATACAAACGACTGCCCGAGTTTTACTTGATACGCATCGTGTGTAAGATTACACGGCATTCGAAAGTCTCCATGTATAGAGTCATCTGCATCAAAAATAAAGAGATAATCCGTTTTATTAAACGCCATCTGAAGTGCCAACGTACGATTGAACCCGAAATCACGCCATTCTACTTGCTCAATATGTCCAGGAATATTGCGCTTCTTAAAAAATGCACGAATAATATCCATCGTATCATCGGTTGAACCGGTATCGGATATAAAATATGCATCGAAATCGACATACTTGCATAGATTTTCAAGTGTTTGTGTAATAATATGTGACTCATTTTTTACAATCATGTTCAAGCATATCGTATAGGATTTAGAAGGTTTTTTTACTATCTCAATTTCAGCATCTGCTTCTTCCGTCGCTTGTATTTCAGTGATAATCATTCGATATACGCTTACATGAAATAACTATTTGTTTTTAGGTCTGTTTTATTTTACAATTATATAATAACCATATTATAAATAACCTACTATTATATAATTACTATAAATAATTACTATAAATAATTACTATAAATAATTAGTATAATGTCATTTACGCGATTTCATGATGACCCGGACCGTATCAAAAAACAACTTCAGCAATCTACCGATGTAGGGAGATATTGTTTGAATGTGCCGGGTCCTGGTGATAAGCCGCAATATGTTGAAGACCCATATATTCGAGCACAGTTATGGGCCGGTAATATTATGACGAATACTGTAGATGTCGAAGCAGAGTTGTTCGGTCTCTCGCGCCGCCTGAACCGCGACTCTGTAGATAACTATCATCACGATGAACGCGCATCTCTCGCAACACGAACGAATGAGATGATACGATGCCCTACTCGTGGTGGTAGCTCTGTAGAACAATCACGGGCTACACACCCCGCATGGATGTTGCGCGACGTTGAACAGGACAACTGGAAGATGCTCCACTTCGACCCGCAAGAGAATGTATTCATGCCGTTTTTTAACAATCTGAATACCCGTATTATTGAAAAAGACCGGTTTATCCCGCAATCTACGGTCCCTGGAATCGCCGACGATACATATTTCACGGTTCATCCAACAAATAGCAATCCTGCTTTGGAAGGAATGGTCGGTGGAAGACGCAATAATGAGCGCGGTTTAGGCAGTGGTGGCGCCGATGATAACGGTGGTATTCAATCTGTTGGAGATATTCGTCAGTTTAGCGGAACAACTGCTTTGTTCTCATAATATTATGTGTATTGGAATAATATACACCCTCGCACATTTAAAACGGAACAATTTTTAGTCGTTTCACTTTAATTAGTTTAAGGTTGGGTTTTTCATCCCCTTGTATAGTTTGTTTATAGCAATTCGATAAAACTGCTTGATTACTTGTTCTACTTAGATAAATTGGTGTGTCTAATTTATTTATAGATGTTTCTGCTATCTTGTAGATGTTTGATGAACCGTTACGGTCTCTGTTCCATAAACCACAACCGCTCTTACAGCGTAGTAGCCCATGAACCAACCGCATATCATCCTTGTTTGGTCTTGGATTTTTTCGTATCCTGAATTTCTCACATATACCACCATTACAATTGGAACATTTACAACTGGTTCTAAATTCATCCACTAAAAACACCTTATATTTGTTCTTCCTGAATAAAGTCCGAATTCCTTTTCCCATGGTTGGTTCTTTGAATTTCATTTGTTTCTTTTGTTCCCAGTCTCCAATACAAATTACAACATCTTCTGGATTTCCAAATATTTTTTGGAAGTTGTTAATCATTTTTATTTCACTTCGTTTTGTGTTGATATACCTACCAAACTTCAATTTACGAAATAGTTGCTTCTCATAAAATCCAAATAAAATATGGTTTATTCTGTTTTTTGATTGTATATATTCTTTGAACCTATCAATGTTTAATGTTTTCCTATTGAAATTAGACAGTTCCGTTTCATATTCTATAATTGTCTTTCCTTGTATTTTATTTGTTTTCATAGCAAGAATAATATTATTGTATTTTTTCAGTTTTGTTTCATTTCTTCTTTGGTTTTGAGAATACCTAAATATATTTGCATCTTTGGAAGCACCATCTACACAATAAATCAAATCATCTTTGCCAGGATCGACACCAACTATTTTTTTATTTTGTAAATCAGTATAATCAGTCAATTCATCAATATATAATTCTTTGGATGCATTCTTTTTGGTATTTGGTATTTTATTGCCTACCAAGTCCTTCCGTAAAAATAAAATACTTACTCCAACGCCATCAGTAGAAATCATGTGATGGAATGAATAACCTGTCTTGGTAAATAATTTTCGTTCTGTGCGAAAAAAGAATTCCCATATTTTATCCTCATGCTTTTTTGTGTTTCCTTCGTCAGTGTAATCTCCTTTGTTTCCTTGTTCTTTTCGTAAAAGCAAATTAACCAACGTAATGGTATCCAAACGAATATAACTGGGTGTTATTCCAGTTCGTAAAGGAAATACATTACTTATGGTTTCTAACTCATTTTCAACTTGTTTCATTATCGTTATCATACAAGGAAAATAATCCATCACTTTACATTTCAAATCATAATAAACGCTATCCTTTTGATATTTGGATTTATTTGGAAGTATGCGTTTCTTTTGTTCTGTTATCCAAGAATGGTAATAGGATTTGGAAGTATAATCAGTTTTATCTACAGTTAATAAATCATTTTTTATCTTTCTTAATTCACTACAAAGACTTCTTATTCTTGTTTCTCGTTCTGTTTTAGTTTTACACAACTTTCTTATCTTCTCAGTAATAATTTTCTTTTTCCAAACAACATTTACAAAGCGTTCCACATAATCCACGTAGTGTAGTCGTATGTTATTTTCATACATAGTAATAATGTCTTCGGTTAGGTATGCTAATACGTTGCTCATGTAAGTATAATCCAATTTATCATCTTGTGTATATGGTTTATAATGTTCATTATAGAACACCGTAAGTTTATCTTTCAATTCAACAGTATCCTTATTAGGAGGTCTTCCTCTTTTTTCTTCCTTTACTCCACACATAACTTTCATAACAGTATTTACCAACTTCTTATCAATAATAGGTAAGGTTTGATGGTTTTCATCATAATGATGCAGTAAATACAATTTCAGGAACTGTAAAGTATGAATAACAATCTTATGCGCCTTGATAACAACATCATTTATTTTGGTTGTGTTTATTTCAGGGCGTTTTAGTATGCTCTTCAGCGAGGTTTTTATGGATTTGAAAAACTCAGGCGGTCTTACTTTTTCTTCCATTCTATATTATACCTAAAGATTATAATTCTAAGTCTTTTTTACAAAATATTACTTATTCTAAATGTTTTCATT
>Ga0247722_10000142_pt1 | contig 44057 bp, 45 predicted proteins | sample MSEWelMarce3H_FC_FD_189094 | JGI IMG/M metagenome (GOLD analysis project Ga0247722, IMG submission 189094) | Subsurface sediment microbial communities from gas well in West Virginia, United States - MSEEL Well Study Marcellus 3H_FC | ecosystem: Environmental > Terrestrial > Deep subsurface >... | reverse complement strand
GTACTTTGAAGATGGGGCCACGCTCAGGGCCTTGTCCAGCGTCTGAAAACGTTTCCACCATCTGGCCAGCACGAAGATCAACCAGTTGAACGAAACCAGGGGCGGCGGCCTTTTTCAGAAGCTTTATCTCTACAATGCCAAGGTCTGGGTCAGGCAATCCATCCACTAGGGGAATCTTAATAAGACGATCTGTGGCTCCAACTGGCTGAATTGCGAATCGGTCGGAGCTGAATTGATATATCTTGCCCTTTGTCTTATTTAATGACCCTCCAAGAATAACAATGTAATCTCCTAATTCTAGACCATCGTCTTCTCCATCGGCCATTCTATTTAGTATTTGCCTTTCTAAGAGGAAGCCTTACGAGTTGCCTTTCTTGCCTTCACTTGGCCAAAAAATTGATTTCACATCCATCTAAACATTTAGTCCAATACCCACTCAGAATGTCCTTCGCTACTAACATCTTTTCTGACCTAACTGAGACTTATCCTACTTGGGATGCCCTTCGTATGTATCTGATGTCCGCCGAGGGCGGAAAGCTGCGTGTCATGAGCAGCGAGACTGATGACCTGGCCGTGATTCGTTACACCAAGGGCGTATCTGACTTTTCCAAGTCACATGTGCGCTGGTTTCGTTCTGTCGTGTGGAACAAGGTGACAAATAGCCCTGTCTGCGTGGGGCCTGTGAAGGCCGAGAAGGGGAACGCCGAGCCTTGTGTGAGTCTGCGTGTCACTGATTTCCTGGATGGCACCATGATTAATGTCTTTCGCACAGATCAGGGGGTTCGTCTAGCTACCAGGACGAGTCTAGACGCCAAGGGGACTTTCTACAGCGCTCGTTCTTTCGCCGAGCTATTTGACGACGCCTTTCGCTCCCTCGGTGGGTGGAAGGAGTATATGGAGTCTGTTCTGGCCGTGGGTGAGTTCGCCAGTTTCGTGCTTCAGCACCCTGAGCATAAGACAGTGCTCTCCATCGCTCAGCCTCGTGTCTATGTGGCCTATACTGGGTCTATCGCCGGCGACGAGGTGACCATGACCTCTCTTCCATCTGAGTGGCACGATCGTCTGGCAGCCTACGCACCACAGGTGTATGAGGAGTCTGTTATCTTTGAGACACACGGCGACTCCTACCAGATGATGCGTGACCAGAAGCTCGGCTACAGTTGGCAGGGCATGGTGTTTCAGGAGCTGGATGGCAGCCGTCGTTGGCGCATTCGCAACCCTGCCTACACGGCCGTTCGTGCTCTGCGTGGCAGTGAGTCAAATGCCATGGAGCGTTTCCTGCGTCTGCGCAACGAGGGGACGGTCAAGAAGTATCTGGAGCATTTCCGTGATGAGAGCAACGAGATGTGGGGGTTTGAGAAGAGTCTGCGTGAGAGGACAGCCGAGCTATATACGGCCTACACTGAGATGAACAAGCTGAAGACAAAGACAATGAAGCAGCTGCCCTATTGCCTGCGTCCCCACGTGTATGCCCTCCACGGCCTCTACCTGTCCAGTCTGCCCAAGGACGGCACCAGGGCGGCACCTGGCGATGTGAAGCCGGTGCTCAAGGAGACGGTGGTTGGCTACGTGAATCGCCTTCCTCTTGACGAGCAGCTGAAGCTCCTTCAGGGAGATCGTGTTCCTCTTGCTCAGCAGGAGGCGCCTGTGGCAGAGGCCGTGCCAGAGGTTGTTGTGGAGTAATCTGAATACAATAGCTCACACATCCATCCATGGCCTTTGCTATAATTTTCTGATTATATTCTCTACAAAATTCATCAACTGCCTTCTTCACCCCAAAATTATATAAAGTTCTTCCTTTCTCTACATTCATTTCATAATCATGCCCCATCAAATACCCACCACTTTTTACCTTATTAAAGGAATTAACTAAATCCTTTTTTACACCCTCATATGAATGATCCCCATCAATGTATATAATATCATAATACTTATCTTCAACTGTTGAAAGATACTTGCTTGAATCCGATTTAATTAGACGAACGTGCGATGTATTCTTATATTTTTCAGATAATTCATTATATGAGGTATCTAAATTGTATTCTACCGAATTATTCCCATCTACATTACCACTACTACATACCCCTTCAAACAAATCAACACCATCAATTGAAGATATCTTACATGTATTAATAATATAATCAAAAAACTCTCCTTTAAAAATACCAATCTCTAATAGCCTCGGTTCTTCAATTAAACTACAATAATGCCCTATCATTTCATTACGTGTATCAAATACTAATGACACTTTCGTAGAAGATTTTGTGCTAGTCCAAGAATTTATTACTCTAGGAACACTGAATGAAGGTGAAGATGTGGAAAAATCGGCAAGCATAAAATCGAACATTTTGTCAAAGTGTGTGTTCCCTACCCCAGGTTCTCCAGCAAAATTAGCAAAAAAAGCAGATTTGAGAGCTTCATCTCCTATAAAAGGATTAAACGCAACAACACTTTGCCCTAAGAAGCATATATTGAAATCTGATTGTTTCTTATTTACCATTCTCATGATTATTTCATAGACATAGAAGGGTTGGTCGACTGTGTAAAATGGTGTTCCAGCATTGTCTAAACACCCTTTTAACACAGACTTGAACATTTCTCGTTGGCCTTCGCTATGCTTCCACGCATACCAACCAGCAGAAATTCCTGGAAAGGTATCAGATACGACCCCTTCTTCAAGTAAATGTCCAGAATAATTAGGATCATTTAACACCCCTTCAGCCATTATATAAAATGTACTTTCACTGGATTCAACTTGGTTGAATAAAGCACCTATATTTCTTATACAGAGACAGTCAATATCTGTATGTACATTGAGTTCGTGCTTTGTAAAGGTGTCAAAGTGATCATTATTATACCGTTGGGCGAACCCTTCAGATAAATTCGCCGGCCTTGGCATAATTGAGATCTCAATCCAAAACGGGACTCCCTCGCTTAAATAAGAAAATGTCTGGTTTCCCTCAGAATTCATATAGTCTAAGGTATCCTCGTCCACAATCAGCCCCACACAGTCGTTCGGCCCTAACCCCGCATACCTCTTCAAAAACGCAAACCAGATGTAAAACATGTCGATATACTTGTTTTCCTTCGGATCCTTGCCAGCCAGTGTAAAAAGGGTGGTATAGACTAACATTCTGCCTTCAGAGGCCTAAAATTTCCCCTCGTAGAATACGCATTGAGGAATGGCAGCTATTGGCATTGACCTCGGCACAACATATAGTTGCGTGGGTGTATGGCAGAATGGTCGTGTAGAGATTATCGCCAACGACCAGGGAAATCGCACCACACCTTCATACGTGGCATTCACCGAGGATGAGCGTCTGATTGGTGATGCGGCAAAGTCCCAGGCATCCAGCAACCCTTCTAACACAGTTTTTGATGCTAAGCGTTTGATTGGTCGTAAGTATGATGATCACGTGGTCCAGGCCGAGAAGAAGCTCTGGCCATTCAAGGTCGTTGAGTCTGGCGGTAAGCCCAAGATTGAGGTGACCTGGAAGGGCGAGAGTCAGCAGTTTCTGCCTGAGGAGATTAGCGCCGCCGTTCTCCAGAAGATGAAGGCGACTGCTGAGGCCTATCTTGGGGCCACTGTGAAGGATGCCGTGGTGACCGTGCCCGCATATTTCAACGATTCTCAGCGTCAGGCCACTAAGGATGCCGGCGCCATTGCCGGCCTCAACGTGCTTCGTATTATCAATGAGCCCACTGCCGCCGCCCTGGCGTATGGCCTGGATCGTCTGGGCAAGGATGTGGGAGAGAAGAATGTTCTGATTTTTGATTGCGGTGGTGGGACACACGACCTGAGTGTGCTAACCCTGGACGATGGTGTGTTTGAGGTCAAGGCCACGGCTGGTGATACTCATCTGGGTGGTGAGGACTTTGACAATACTCTGGTATCATTCTGCTGCGATGAGTTCAAGAAGAAGTACAAGGTGGATATTTCTAACTCCGCAAAGGCCCTGCGTCGTCTGCGCACGGCCTGCGAGCGTGCCAAGCGCACTCTGAGCTCTGCCACACAGGCGACAGTGGAGGTGGATAGTCTGGCCGAGGGTCACGATTTCCAGACTGTGCTAACTCGTGCCAAGTTTGAGAGTATGTGCGAGAGCTTTTTCCGTCGCACAGTAGCGCCTCTGGACGGCCTTCTGCGTGACGCCAAGCTGGACAAGAGCCAGGTTCACGAGATTATCATGGTGGGTGGCTCTTCCAGGATTCCCAAGATCCGTGAGCTGGTGTCTTCTTATTTCAATGGCAAGAAGCTGAATGACAGCGTGAATCCTGACGAGGCGGTGGCCTATGGTGCGGCGGTCCAGGCGCACATTCTCAGTGGTGGGAGCAAGACAGGCGATAGCACGGATAATATCATTCTTCTAGACGTGGCCCCTCTTTCCCTGGGTCTGGAGACGGCTGGTGGCGTGATGACGGCAGTAATTAAGCGCAACTCCACCATTCCCAAGAAGGCCACACAGACATTCTCCACATATGCCGACAATCAGCCTGGTGTTCTCATTCAGGTGTATGAGGGAGAGCGCCAGTTCACTCGTGATTGTAATCTGCTGGGTAAGTTCCAGCTTGAGGGAATTCCTCCTATGCCTCGTGGCGTTCCTCAGATTGAGGTCACCTTCGATGTGGATGCCAACGGTATTCTTAATGTCAGTGCCGCTGAGAAGAGCACGGGCAAGTCTCAGAAGATCACCATTACCAATGACAAGGGCCGTCTATCTAAGGAGGAGGTGGAGCGCCTAGTTCAGGAGGCGGCCAAGCACGAGGCTGAGGATAAGGCGCAGTTTGAGCGTGTGGAGGCGAAGAATCAGCTGGAGGCGTATCTGTATAATAGCCGCAACTCTCTCAATGAGGAGAAGGTCAGAGAGAAGCTTGGTGAGGAGGCAACCACTGCTCTGGCAACTGTGGAGGAGGGTATTAGCTGGCTCGGCGACCACCAGGATGAGAGCAAGGATACTTACGCCGAGAAGCAAAAAGAGTATACTGACAAGATTCAGCCCACTATGATGAAGCTATATCAGGGGGCTGCGGCAGATTTCAAGCCTTCCACGACCACTGAGACAGCAGGAGGACCTGGACCCAAGATCGAGGAGGTGGATTAAGGCCACCTAGACCAATAAATCTCACACAGGAGTTCTACGTCCTTTAGAGAATTATGTTGTTCCGCTGGTTCTGTGTTAAATGTGTCTATGTAGAGCTCCTTGAGACTGGGGACCTTGAATCGTCCAGGGCGAGGAAAACTGCTGGGGAGTTTGAGTTCGGCCTCAGACTTCCGCATCGTACAAATCTCGGCCTTGGGCCAAAGGCGACGAGGGTCCATACCAAGGCGCCACTTATACGCATTGAACACAACATTCTTATCAAACTCCAGATTGTGCGCCACTACCGTATCTACCGTCGCCAAGTCCTTGGCGAGAATTTCCAGCATTTCGCCTAAGGACCGACCCTGCCGAGCAAGTTCCATTGTGATTCCGTGAATCCTAATGGAATCTGCTGGGATAGTCCAACCATCAGGTTGAATCACTGAATATTCCTTTTTACACAAGACCCCATCATCGTAAACAGCCCAGGCAATTGATACGATATCTGGCCAGACTCCTCGCTCATCTAGTGGCGACGTCCAGCGCTTCGTGGGAAGTCCCGTTGTTTCTGTATCAAGAAAGAGGAGACGCATTTGTGGACTAGTAAGGTGGCTTAGTAATTGATCAATTTTTACGAGCTTCCCTTAAATGAAAGAGTATTTTTTTCACCCCTTCTAATAAAATGAAGGAAACCATGTCGTATATTCTGCTGATTCTTTCCTTTTTATTCCTGATATACGCATGTTTTTATTATTCTTACTCTATTCCGTATTACATTCCTAGAAAGGATAAATCTGCCCCCAAGGAAATAAATGGCGTCCCACTTGTTATCTACCAGTCCTGGCATTCTCATATGGTTCCAAAGGGGATGAAAGAAAACATATTAAGGAACATAGAAAATAATCCAGAATTTGACTATTATTTATACTCTGACGCTGATTCTCGTGCGTTTATCAAAGCAAACTATGATGAAGATGTCGTGAAAGCCTTTGACTCATTACGCCCCGGCGCATATAAATCCGATTTATGGAGATATTGTATCTTATACAAGCTTGGAGGAGTATATTTTGATATAAAGATGGTTCCACTTGTTCCTTTAAAGAATTTAATCACTGAGAATTCGCATATTTTTGTTAAAGATTACACTGTTCCTGGTAAAGAAATTATAGAAATGAAACATTGCGTATGGAATGGTCTCATGATCTGCCCACCAAACAATAAAGTATTTAAATATTGTATTGATGAGATTGTTGAAAGTTATAAGATGAAATTATATAGGAATAATCCATTGGATATAACGGGACCATGCTTACTTGGACGAATGATTAAAAAGCACGATCCTTCAAATTACTTCAAATACATGATATTAAACATAAATAAAGAAAACGACACTGTCGTAATATTGTATCATAACATCAAATATTTTATAGTAGAATATCCTGACTATCGCAAAGAACAGAAAATGTATCAGAAAGGGAAGCATTACCATGCTTCTTGGGAAAACAAGGAAGTCTATGATTAAATGCCGAACAAATCACCAGCTGTGTGTCCAATAGGTCACGGCATACGAGGCAGGATATCTCGTTTTCATCGTTTGTGTTAAAGAGGTGACATCAGAGTTCAGTGAATCCTGACGTTCCTTTTCATTCGTCACCCAAGAAATTGGGTATAGGATATGCGAGGGCAGCAGTTTGATAGAATACCCCCATGCCGTTCCATAAACCTCCTTTAACACAATCGGTCCAGTCTGTTCTTCTGGTCTTCCTTTTACAAGAGCCTTTTCCTCCATTCGCTTTAACACACGAATCCAAAAACTAGATCCAGGTTTACTGATCATTATGGCATTTGGTATATTATTTGTCATATGCCATGACGACCAATCTGACTCCATAGACCCGAGAATAATATCATAGCCTCTGTTCTTCTCTAATAAGGAATCAAAGGGCTGTAGGCATTCAAAGTCCATATCGACATAGATCCCCCCATATGTGTATAGAAACATATAGCGTATGGCATCTGCTCGTTTAATTTCCATATTATAACTATCGTATGTCTTAAGAAACCATGGGAAATGCCTGCTGACAAAGTGTCTATTATCATCATCGTCCCATAAGACATATTCATAGTGAGGATTGAACTTCTTCCATGTATTACACCAGTAACGAAACTTGTCTGGTATATCTGTTTTTGATTTCCATGTCTGGAAGATAATTTTTGGAAATTCGGTTTGTGTGGATGGTTTTAGTATATATATCAAGATATATACTAAAAAGAGAATACAGGTTGCTAGTACCACTAGCATACTATCTGGTTTTCACCGTGAATAAAATAGTTAGAAGAACACCATAAAAGACTATTCCACCTAAGATTGATTTTTTGATCAGAATACCGTCATTGAAATCATTTGGAAATTTACACAGTTGGCAGCTATTGAGTTGTATATCGGTTCCGTGCGAAAGTGTATATAATTGTATATCTTCATGAATGACAATTCTCGTTTTTTTCAACGATGCCTTTAAACACATGTATTTATCAAGATGGCATTCTATAGGGAAAAAGTGCTGAATGAGTTCTTCTGCCCCTTTACGACTTATTATATAGGAAGCGGTTCCCCAAAAATATACCGGAGTTTTCCATTTCGTATTGTTAGTATCAACAATGCGTACTCTTTTATCATATAAACGGTAGGATAAGAGCCATACATCAAAGCCGCCGTTTAAGGGAGATACCTCTTTTATTGTGTCAGATAGGGCTATTGGTAGTTTAGCATCATCTTCTAAGACTAAACAATGTTGGGCATCTGTTTTTAAGAATTCTTTCCAGATATTGTAATGTGATAAAGAACAACCAACGGCACCAGCCGTGTCTATTTCTCCATGAGAACGGCGTGTTTTATTGATTATATTAGATTGTGTTTGATAACTTATATCTGGATTATCTATAATTGTTAACCGAGAACCATCTACAGCAGGATATCGTCGTATATTCAATTCTTTACTTCCTTCTTGGTTCATAAAAAATGTGTAACGACCTGGGCGTTTGTCAAGATTTATACAATAGATTGGTATACTTTTTATATCAATCATCCTGTATTTATGAGAGTCCATAATAAAGTTTACTTCCCACCACCGCGAACCTTGGTCTTGGCTTTTGCCTCGGCTAATGCCTCCCACACCTTCTTTGGCTGACCCGCCTCAGCCTTCAGACCAGACTCCTGGAGACTGGCCTGCCAATCAGAAGCCCAATCCAGGAACATATCGCTCAGACCCTTGGCCGCCTCGGCGATGGTAAGACGAGCTGTTGCCTCTGAGCCATCCTCAACGGCAATTCGGAGAACCATCTCATCACGAAGAGGATGAGGAACCTTGTAGCCAACATAGGTAATCTCTCCACCAACCTTATTCGTGTCAATCCAGGTCTGGAGGAGATTGCCCAGAGTGTGATCCTCGGCAGTAAACCAGAAGTCAAAGCCCTTCATGCGAGCATCAGCGGGGCGAATATCCACATTCTCAGGCACCTTCTTGTCCATCGTATCATACTTCTTACACAGATTCACCAGACCCTTAATTGCCTCCATGATGATCGTATAGACATCCAGAGTACCAATGGTCTCCACGGTGAAATCGTAACTGTAGGGCTCGCCCTCGCCATCCACCTTGAAACAACGGTAAATCTCCAGACTGCGGAACTCACGCTCCAACATCGCCTTCCTCTCGGCATCCTTGGCCACCTCACTCGGATCAACCTTCTTCTGCTGGCGCAGCCAGTTCTGCCAGAGCTCCAGGACTCTGGCGGGGTCATCGTCCCTGGTATAGGCATAAGCGCACTGTGCTACAGGATTGAAGCGAGTGTGCTCACGACCCTTTCCTAGAGTGGCCCACGCCTCCAGATGAATCTCCTCAGGCTCCTGGCCATCCACCATTGGCTTCAGCACGGCGAGAAGGGCCGTGTCGCCTGTTACAGGGTCAGGGTGGAAGAAGCGAGTGTTGGGCACACGCACCCGCTCCTCACTCGTTGGCTGGTTCTCCAGACACTCAAAGTCTGAGGCGGTCACGAGACGAACCTCGTCGGTCTCATTCTTCACATGGAGCTTGAAGAGGACAGACTCCTTCTCCCAACCCTTTCCCTGGGCGACGATGGGAAGAAGACCGACACGATCGGCCAACATCTCATTTGACATCGGAGTGCTGTTCTTGAAGATTTTCACATCGGATGTGCTTCCATTCTCTGTCATATCGGCACGAAACCCGAGAGTGGATACCTCTGTCTGAACGGCACGGCGAAGTGAATTGGCATAGGTTACTGAAACAGGGCTCAGACGAAAGGTCAGAGTCTTGGAATCAACTTGGTCAAAGTTTTGGAATACACTTGACATTGAGGGACTTCCTTCTAATACCCCCCGGCCAATCAATTTTAAACTGGGCGTTGGCTTTCTGGCCTGCGTTTCACCATAAAGGCATTTTGGCGGCTATAGCGTTAGAGGGACGAATGTCATCCAAGAATATATGCTTTTACAGCAACAAGGATAAATGGTCAAAGGCATTTATTGAAGAGTTGGCTAAGACTTCTTGGACACGTGAATTTGAATTTATCTGTGTTGATCCCAGTCCGAATCGCCCTAAGCTACCCTCATGGCTAAAGCAAGTTCCAACTCTGGTTATTGCGGGAGACAAGGAACCTGTTAAGACTGATACGGAAGTGATGAATTGGCTATATGAGCGCAAGATGATGGAGAAGCCGCAGAAAAAGGCGGTTGTTCCTTCGGCAGCACCGGCGGCGGTTGGTGGTGAGCCAGAGTCGTGGATTGGAAACGAGATGGATGGGATGGGAAATTCGGGATACAGTTTCGTAGATTCTGATACGAGCACTGGTGGAAATGGTGGAGCGAGTATCCCTGGAACCTTTGGATTCTTGAACGGCTCTTCTTCTCCTGGCGACAGACAAGGCCAGGCTGCCGCTGGTGGTTCTGGATCTGGCGGTGGTGGCCATAAGACAAAGAAAGAGCAAATGTTTGATCAGCAGCTGGATTTATACAAACAGAATCGTGATGCTGGGATCCGCCAGCCTCAGATGAGGCAGTAGCCTCATCTATTGGCCTCAGATTCTTCTGTAGGCCTCAGATGCGTCAATAGACACGATAGTGGTCAAGGACGCATCTTTCGGCCAAAGGGCCCCAGATGAGGCAGTAAGGGCCCACTGCGTTCTAATCTAAAGAATTGGCATACCTATACTGGAGAGATGACAACCATGCTTGGTATGTTTAATAACAAGCTAATTGGCTTTTTTGAGGATCTGTCCGATACTTTTCCTGAGGAGAAGGAAATCAAGGGGGCACTGGAGGCAATCCAGGGGGCAAAGAAGATCAATCCCCGTCTCATCCTTGACATGTTCGTGCTACACGTTCAGAAGCATCTACATGACGCTATTATGAAGGAGGATGAGACAGCCGTGATTGAGTTTGCCAAGAGATCAATTAACGCACAGTTCAACGAGATGTCCCCCGCTCTGATGATTTTTGATAAGCACTGGCCCAATCTTTCTGACCAGAATCGTCAAGCAATTTGGAAGCATCTGAAGGTTCTTGTTCTACTTGCCGAGAAGGCTATTGCCAAGTAATCCCCAGGCTGCGTAGCTTCCATCTAAGGCCGAATAACCAGAAGAATCAGAACGATGTCCGCTTCTGATTCTTCTGATCCCCCTGATACGTATACACCTGCCGCATCCGCTGCCCCAGCGGCAGGAGCAGCGGCAACAGCAGAGGAGGATCTTTTTAACACAAAATACGAGGAGTTCGGCAAGGCGCTGAAGCTCACCTGCCCCGAGTTGTCCAACATGATCGACGGCGCTCTCATTCTCCCCCCTCATCTGAGAAAGGCTCAGTTCAAGGAGCTTGTTCTACCAAACTGTTCTCCGAAACGTAATACACACGACTGTCCTAAGAGTGTGTTGCCAGGAGTCGTGATAACCCCCTCCATCTGGTTCGACTTGTCTGACAAGTCCAGGAAGGCCATTCAGGAATATCTAACCGTCCTCTCTTTCACCTTCCTGCTTCAGACAGGCACATCCGGCGATCTTCCTAACAGTGGATGGACATCTGACTGGGCAAAGAAGATGATGGATGAGATGAAGGAAAAGATGGAAGGCGTGGATTTCGCCGGCCTGTCTGAGAAGTTCGCCGCCATTTTCGGCGCCGCTGGTGGTGGAATGGACGGCTTCCCCAAGCTTCCTGAGAAGTTCATGAAGGGGCAGATTGCTCGCCTTGCCGAGGATATTATCAAGGAGTTTGACATCAAGGAGTTCGGCCTTGACCCTGAGGCCATCAAGGCCGCTGGCAACGATCCTTCTAAGGCCCTGGGCATGATCACAGATCTCTTGACCAAGAATCCCCAGGCGCTCCAGGGAATTATTCAGAAGCTCACCAAGAAGATTCAGAAAAAGATTCAATCCGGTGCTCTAAAGCCTCAGGAGCTTGTTGCCGAGGCCGAGGAGTTGATGAAGACGTTCAGCGAAAACCCCCAGTTCGTCAGCTTGATGGAATCCTTTCGCCAGTCCTTTGGTAACGTGGCACAGGGCCGCCAGGACCACCCCAATGATACTCACGCAAGTGGTCGTCTATCTTTAGTCCAGCAGCGTCTAAGAAAGAAGTTAGAGCAGAAGAAAAACGCAGAAAAGAAATAACTCCGAAGTCTGTTTCAGATAGAAGAGATGTCTCTTCACTTATGTCATCCATATGTTTGGGAAGATCCAAGATACATATTCAAATCGTTCCTTACTGATGGGAACTGTATGAGTGAGCTGGTGAATCGCACTGTCCTCGTCTATATCGTAGGCATTGTATCTGGATTTGCCTTTGGATCTCTCTGTAACCAACCCTGGATGCCTCTTCTCTTTGGCATGATCGCAACCTGCGCCTTGATCCCCACATTTATGAAGATGCGCAACACGGCTAACCTATACGAGATGAAGGATACGAATGCGACAGAAGGCTTCGTAGACGATATCTCAAATATGAACGATACAGGCGTGGAGGGCAGTCAGTTAGAAGTGGCGACCACGACCACGCAGAATGCCAGAAATCCCTTTCAGAATATCGCCGTCGATGATTACAAGTATGCTCCGACTCGTAGCGCCGCCCCTGATATTACAAGCACCGAGTCTAAGGTTGCCCTAGACGCCATGTTCAGAACACAATGGTATAGCGATCCCACTGACGTGTTTGGCAAGACCCAGGGTCAGCGCATGTTTGTTACACAGCCAAATACGACAATTCCAAATGACCAAAAGTCATATCAGAATTGGCTCTATAAGATTCCTGGAAAGACATGTAAGGAGGGGAATTACGACGCTTGTTATGGAGGAACGAATGGCGCCGTCATTCCTTGGTTGAATTCTTAGAGTTGCCAGGTTTGGATCCCTTGAGTTTTTGCGATACGAGGCTCTGCCTAGTATCACAAGAGAAACGTTTCAATGTTCTACCCCGGGTTTGTAGAACACTTTTAACACAAATCCCTATGGCCGCCTTTTCAGCTGTGCCTCCTTTCTTGACCTTCACTGTTTTCCGCACCCGTTTAATACAATGGCACAACTTCTTGCTTAGCTTTTTATCGGACAGACGCATTCTTCTACAATTCGCCAATAAAAACCTTATCACGCTTCTATCAGAAGGAGAATGGATATCAATCGTTTAACTCATACCAGGGATGATGCCTGTGGAATTGCTTCTTACTATTCTCAGTCTGTGAGCCCTGGTAAATACAATCTAACCAACCTTGTTCCCGATGCCAGAAGGGTGAATCCTCTTTCCGTGGAGAATCTGATTGTGTATCCTCGTGAGGGTTTCGGTGCCAACAATGCCGAGATTGATGCTGAGTCTGTGTTAAAGAATCAGCCTGAGTTCAAGAATAACCGCTGCCTGATCCGTGCGCAGGCCCGCCCTTTTCTGTCCGTGCCTTTCATGGGAACAGGTCGTGGAAATTCCGATGTGGAGTCCATGCTTCTTCACGCTGAGCAGGTGCGCCAGGGTAAGGAGTGCGGCACTATCAGCGAGAAGGGCTTTGACGGGGTGTTTGAGCCTCTCATCAAGACGGTTCGTGAGAATATCCAGGCCCCTCAGCACCTGGTTGAGGAAGTGGCGGCGAATGGCTGGATCCGTGGCGGCATTCCCAGCCGTGCCTACCTCCGTGATGTAAATTGCTAAGCCTAGAATAGCAAATATGGACGGCATACAGGCCCCTGAAAAACACGCATGGGAGAAAAAGGAGAATCCCCAGAGCTATGATATCATGCCCTTATACGGCGAACACCCTAAGCCACGTCAGCACATCTTAGGCATTGTCGGCGGTAATGAGGTGCCGTATAAGAACCGTGAGTTCCAGGTGAATGTCGAATCCGATCTTCGTGGCATCACGAGGGCGAACACCTTCTGCCCCAAGAGACAACACAGCCCCGCCGAAATCAATCAGGCATCCGTGACTCGGAATAACCCTAAGGAGAAGGTGACCATCCAGACCGGCCTTCCCCCCCTCTACCAGTCACAAATGTGGGCATATCCGGCGACGATGGCACCTGAGCAGTTGGAGATTGAGATGTGCGCCAGGCCAGAGAAGTATTAGATGAATAAAATGCTGATAAGCAATGCTTAACGGGATTTTATACACTTGTGTTAGAGGATGTGTAGTATCCGGCAAACGGCATTGACCCGCAGTAAGTGGGACGACGTACACCAGGCGGACGATGCGAGAATTTCCAGTTATGCCGGCCGTTACGCCTTCGTGCCTTATTTGAACTGTCCCAACTCATTCCCTGTTAATGCCACGACCCGCCTACAGGGCTCTGGCTCTGGCTGGGTTTCTGGCAAGTGGAAGACCGAGGTGGAATCCGATTTGAAGGGAATTGGTCGCCCTCCCACCAAGTGGAGAGCGGATAGCCTATTGTACAATCCCACGACGAACGAAATCAATAACAGGCCCATTGAGAACTCTCCTGATGAGGTATTTCCTCTGAACTTTAACCGACTCAACAATCCCCCCTGTACACTCAGATCATCAGGGTGGAATCGCTGGGAACCTCTTTTACACAATCCCCAGGACACGTTTGAGACACCCTTTGACTTTTTCATTCCTTCTCGTGACATAGACAAGATGAAGTGTCGCACACATGAATTGAAATGATATCACTTACATGATATCATTAGCTGAATTATAAAAAAGAATATGCGTTCTTTTTTATAATTGAAATGATATCACTTACATGATATCATTCGTGAAATTATAAAAGAAGAACATGCGTCCTTCTTTTATAATTAAAGTAAGATAGTAGAATGACAATAACATTTACTATTCCAGACACACGCCCTGAAGTCAAAGTTGATATAAATCCGCGTGGAAATGGAATAGAATGGGAAAAATATGTAGATCCTACTAATACAACACTTAAAAAAGTATATATATCAATGATTGATGGTCTTCAATTAGGTGTTGTGTATCATGGAAATACTTCACATGTTACTATATTAGTTGATCCAATAACAAATAAACCAATAAATCTTTCTGAACATGATGCTCAACGTGTATATAATTATATTGCTCAACAAATTGAACAGTGGCATCCAAATGCTCTAGCGAGAGGAAACGCACATCCAGCATTAACGGCAGCACAGGAACGTCATGCCGCAGCGACTAGCGCAGCTACAGGCACAGCTTCACTAGTAACAGGCGGTGGCGGAAGCAGTAGTAGTAACAGAAAAGCCAGGAAATCCAGAAAAAGCAGAAAGACCAGAAAGGCCAGAAAATCCAGGAAGGCCAGGAAATGAGTTCCCTAAGTGATTATAACCCTAAAGTATAATGTATACTTTACGGTAGTATGGAAATAGCAGCACTAGCCATTTTAGGAGGGGCAGGATACTTACTTGCAAAACAAACGGCTCCTCGGCCATATCCCACCAAGTATCCCGCAAATCCTATTGTTCGCCCTGCTCTGAAGAGGCAGGAAGGGTTTGCCAATGCCACTGCACCTGGACCAAAGTCCAGTCAACGCAATAACAACCCCCAGCTAGATCTGATGTTCAATGATTTGACTGGCAATACCATGTTGGATTCTCAGACTAATACGCTCAGCTCAGACCTTTCTTATCTACCCGGTAATCTACGTGGTCGCCCCACAAAGGATGTCACGCAGACTCCTTTAACACTGGATCAAATGGCCACGCCACAGACACGCATCACCTCGGCCACACCCGATGTCATGATGAATCCCGCCGGTCTAGAGGAGCCTCCCACCTATGTCGCCGATGGCAATTTCCAGAGCGCCCTCTCTGGCCAGAGCATGTCTGCCAGTGAATTCACCCACAACAACATGCAGCCGTTCTTTGGCAGCCGTGTTCGTCAGAATGTAAATCCTGATGCCAACACGGGCTATTTAGATAAATATACGGGTGCCGGCTCCACGCAGATTAGCAAGAGGGAGGTTGAGACCATGTTTGACAATACCCAGGAGCCTTTCGGCAACGTGTTTGGTCTAGAAAACGCCACTGATTTCGTTCAGAGTCGTATCAATGACCCTAGAAATCGCAGCGGTGAGCGCCCTTTTGAACCTGTGATGGTGGCGCCTGGTGTGGGTGAGGGATTCAGCTCCACAGGTAAGGGAGGCTTCCAGCAGTTTGAGGTGAATGACGTGATGATGAAGAGTCTGAGAAAGACGGACGATTTACGTACGGCCAATAATCCCAAGCTGACTTACAAGACACCGGTTGTGCCTGGTCAGCAATTCATTGGAAAGTCGGCAGAGAATCCTGGTGAGGTCCGTAAATACCGCCCTGATGCCTTCTATATTGATGAGACGGGTGAGCGTTTTGGTGCGGCGGGTGAGGCATCCTTTCAGAAGGAGACGAGCCGCCCAATTCAAATCATGCCTTATACCACCCGTCCTGAGACGAGCGTGGAATACAAGGGTCCTGGCGCCAGTCAGGAATCTGGTAAGAACTACGTGGTGGGAAGTTACCGTAAGCCCATGGTTACACAGTATGCTGGAGCAGGACCTCGTAATGCCGACGCCACTGGGTATAACATGAAGGCGGAGAATGACGATTTCGGCAAGGATTCGTATGAGATTCGCCCTAATGAGCGTTATTTCACGAGTGAGAGGGCTCAGGGCCTGAACTTGAGTCCTGCTGAGGCTGGTGCCGTTACGACGCATTTTGAGGATGAGTCTCGCCCCACACGCCGTGGTGAGACCATTGGCAATTACCAGGCGGGTAACGCCACAGGATATGCTTCCAGTGCTCCTGCCATCACTGTTTGGGATCCTAGCGATATTGCCAGGACCACGGTGAAGGAAGGAACGATTGTTCTTGATAGGTTTGGTGTGGCCGCACCGGCGGATGGACCTGCTCGTTTGACCGTGTATGACCCCAATGATATTGCCAGGCCCACACAAAAGGCGCAGATTTCCGCCAAGAGCGCCTACACGGGCGGTCCCAAGGCGGCGCATGAGAGACACATGCAGCACACCTTCGCCTACAATATGCGCCTGAACCCCAATAAACAGGTGATTTCTCAAGGTCGTAAGCTGGCTGGTGGAAATATCCAGATGTTCAAGGGCGATGAGCCTAATGTCACATCCAAGAAGCTGGATATTGATGTCATCAATGATCGTGCCATGGCTGTTAACCGCAGCTTGGACTTGGGCCCTGGATCTGCCGATATTGGCCGCACGAAATACAGAGTACCCCTCAAACTTGATGTGGCGAGCGACAGAAATATGAGGGAGATCATTGAAGCCACGGAATCCAATCCGTTGGTTCAAAGCTTGAGGAAGAATGCTGAACACGATGAGCGCCTCATTGAGCAGCTACAGAAGGCGAGACCTGGTTCTTTTTAGACGGAGGCGAGGCGGAGTTCTTTCTAGGCTTCTAGAGCAATGGCTCTTCAAGAGGATGCTGATGAATTTTATATATAGAATTGATATTATTCAAAAAAGATTCATCTGTCTCAGATAACCATAATTCAACTGCCTCATTCGGACTTTTCTTTACTTTACTGAGAATCCATGACTTTATGATAGCCCAATCGGAATAAATTTTATTCTGTTCTTCTCTACTATTACATTCCATATACAAGGCATGTAAGCGCTTCCCTTCTTCAATTAAGTCATCAATTGAAGAAGAGACCGGTTTTCTAAACAAAGCTCCCATTAAACTTTCGTAAGATTTTATATTTAGACCTAAACTTACTGCTATACCTCCCAAGAGAGAATGCCCCAGCCCGCCTGGTTAGTCTACGGGCCACCAGGATGTGGAAAAACGACCTGGATTCTTTCTCAGGCGAAGCAGGCAAAACAGAAGATTTATCATTGGAACGCCAGGACTGACCGAACCCTCAGAGAGGGGCGTGAAACGCTTCATCGTCAAGTTAGAAGCCAAGAGCCGCTGGTGGTGTGGATTGAAGGCGCCGACGATTTAACTCCTGAAGCCCAGGCGTTTTTGCGCAGAATTCTTGAAACCGTTTCTGCCCCTGTCCAATGTATTTTGGAATGCCGTGATCCTCAGCGTATTACACCGGCCATCCAATCTCGTTGCGAATGGAAACAATGCTCTAGTATCCAGTCGTATAGGAAAAAGATACAGATGGCTAAGGTGGGGGATTCAGCAAAGGAAACCTTTACCGAGAAATCTTGCCGTGATGGGTTTTTTTATGCCGAGAATCCTATTCTGGCAATTAAGTCGTATATTGATACACCCTTGTGGAAAGAAGCACTGGTTTCCTTAAAACACGTGGGGAGTGGATGTTCTCCTTGGGCAGAGCTCTTTCAGTTGAAAGCTGCGGTTAACACTGAGATAAAGGATTCCAAGGATTCGTAGAGAATGGACGGAGCGGATATTTCGGTATACGGTGAAGCAAAGGGAGAATATACACGACAGCTTTGTGTATTTCTTGTTCCTTGCTTGGAATCCTATTTCTTAGAGCTGCTTGAGGAGGCCAAGACTCTTGCCGCAAATCCATCTAAGACCTTATGGCATTTCCAGAGTTTAATGCAGTCTATCCCGGATTGGAATCAGGATAAGGTAACAAAGGAGACAGATCGTATTCAGGCTGACTGTAAGTGTGACTATCTTGAGGAGCTTCTCACTGCTGTATTCATTGCGCACACCAAGGTTCTTTCGGCAATTCGCCTAACAACTCGCCAGAAGAAGCTACAGATTACTATTCCCAAGATTGACCACTTTTTACACAGAGTCTTATCCGATTCCGCCAGAGCTTTATGGACGAACGCCTATCTCTTTGCTGAGACAAATAGCATTGATAAGCAAAAGAATTTGAGGCAGGTTTCTGCCCTTCTTCAGGAGTCTGTGTTACAGGGAATTCGTGGGCTTCTTCCTGTGAAGTCTATTCTTCGTGAGTATCTCAATGACGATGGCGAGGAGGATTCTGATGAGGAGGAGAAGCCTAAGAAGTCTAAGCGGGCCGAAGTTGAGGGGTCAGATGATGAGGAAATGCCTCAGGTGAAGGTTGAGGAGGTGCCAGAGGTCAAGGAGCCAAAGGAGGAGGTCAAGGAGCCAAAGGAGGAGGTCAAGGAGGAGGTCAAGGAGAAGCCAGAGGAGAAGCCAGAGGAGGCAAAGGAGGCAAAGGAGGAGGAGAAGCCAGAGGAGGAGGAGAAGCCAAAGGAGGAGAAGCCAAAGGAGGAGGTGAAGGAGACACCTTTAACACAAGCTTCAGAAGGCCAGGCAACTAAGGACCAGGCAACTAAGGGCCAGCCAACAATTTACATTGATACAAAGCCATCTGTGACGTTTTCTCAGGAGCATATCATGTTTGATTCCGATACTCTAGAAAACAATGAGATCCATGATATCCCTTTTGCCGAGGCAGAGTTGCGTGTTGATGAAGATGATGAGGATGATATTGAATCCGTTCAAATAATGGATGAGCTTCTTCCAATGGAGGCAGATGAGATTCTTTAGACTGCGTCCATATTCTTGTCTGATAAAAATCCCTGCGGCTTAGAATGGACAGTCAAGGCTTTTGGATTGCCATCGCAATTGGAGGAACCATTATTGCCGTCCTTAGCGCAGTTCAACAATATTCCAGCAGGGATAGTTCTATGCCCTATTCTGAATTCTCTATGAAACCAGTGGCACGTGATTTCTGTATTGGTGCCTTTCTAACGGCCACAGTCTACATGATGATTCCTGATTCATTTCAAGAAATGATGTCTAAAGTTCAAGGAATGTTTAAATCATCCGGCACACAAGAAATTGAATTACAAACAGGCCCTGCTCGCTTCTAGACTGCTAACATCGCTTATAAAGAAATCATAATTGTATGATTTCTTTATATTTATTGGATAATTCAGAATAGATCAGCAAAATAGCGGATATACCTTTTCCCAGTCACCGACGGATTCTTGATCTATCTTGAATGAAGAGAATGCCATATCATCAATATACTCCTGCGGCTTTGCGTTAAACACGTTCTCAGTGATATGGTTGTATAGATCAAAATCAGGGAATCGCTCTGTCCCATCTTCCTCTCGCAGAACATTGCGACCGTTCTTATCCAGCAGCCATTTCCACAGTAAATTCCACAGAGGAGACACCGTTTCGTGAATTACCCAAGATCCCTCTGTAGATAAAACCGCTCCATCTAAATTCTCCACAGGCATTTCTGGGAAAAGAGCGTCCATCACACTCACGGCGTAACGGCATAAATCAAACGAAGGGTTAGGATAAATCTTCTTGGATCTCCCGTTTTTAGCACACGCAAAATTATACTGCCCCTCTGCGTCTCCACCATAGTTATAATCATCACTTACAAACCACTTATCTTTTACACGAAAAATGGAACGACCAAAATCAATAATCTTGAAAATACGCCCATAGGTTGGAACACGCCATACTGTTCCAGCACGATTCTTATAAAATAACCAAGATTCTTCGGTTGTTATCCACACAATGTTATTGGTATGTAAATCATTGTGTGTAAATCCGAGAACACCTTGGGCGGCAGAGAGCGCCGCAATAATCTGAAACGTCCAGGCAGTCCAACGTGCTTCCCATTCTGCCGATCCGTGTGCGGCACCTACCATAGTGGCATCCTCTAACATATCGTCAATCACTCCCTCCATTCTCTCCTGGAAAATCATCATGACAGGATAATTGGCAAACTGAGAATATACAGAATACATATTATCATCAGATTCTTCTGAAGAATCCGATGAATGTGAAGAACCTGTTTGAAACGAATGAACGCTCTCAAGTTCAACATTCTTTGATTCCTTTGCGCTAATCACTTGAGAATTAAGGCTCTCAATTGAGCCAAGGCTGCTAAGGCTGTCTGAGTCAGAAGAATCTGAGCTACAGGAAAATGCCGTGGAACGAAGCGAGGACTGAGGAGTTTTGAATAATTCAGATTCTACATCTTCATCGTCATCTCTCTCAACATACAAGGCAAACTCACCAGCCCGCTTCCTATTCCAGAAATCCTTATATCTCCTGAAGGAACCGTATTCATCCGTGATATTGAAGCGATACGTATCGGCAACGGCCTTGAATCCCCCATAAAATAAACAAAAATGGGGAGAAACACCTCGCTCACGGAGCTGACCCAGTAAATAATTGGCCAGTGTATCCACATAGGCCTGATTCATAGGATTATTCATCTTTTCAACGGAACGAGCAGCCCCCTTCTCTCCCTTGTAATAGTGCTTCAGTGTGTGAATAGGATCAAGAAGATGGGTCACTTTACAAAACCCCTTCACAACCTTCTTTGACACAGTTTCAATGAGACACTCACCGCTTCCATTAAACTCCCTCACCTTTCCAAATAAATGATCAGAGTTTAATTGCCCTTCAGAGTCAGGCGCTGAAGAAAGAAACTCGTTAACGATTGGTGTTAAAGAGGTCACATCCTTATATCCTGGCATAGTTGGAGCTCTTGAATACTTTCTCCATACAGGAATCGAAACTTCTATATCTTGGGTTAAACAAGAATCCATCTACCGATTCTTCGGGGTTTGATGAATGGATTCAATACGCATCGGCTATGACAAAAGATAATCGCAGATAAATATTGTAAAAAAATATGTACTGATATACTACAACGATGACAGATAATGCCGCAGCAGTCAATGTTGGTATCCGGAAGTTTGACATGAAAATGATTCCGCAGGATGCCGTATGTGTTTTTATTGGAAGAAGACGCACGGGAAAATCCACGTTGGTTCGTGACCTGCTGTTTCACCACCAGGAAATGCCTCTTGGAACCGTGATTAGTGGAACAGAGGAATCCAATCAGTTCTATAAGAAACTCATTCCTCCACTGTTCATTCACGGCGATTACAGCCCCGTGGTGATTGCCAATTTCTGTAAGCGCCAGAAGGTGATCATGGCGAAAATCCAGAAGGAGATTGAGGCATACGGCGCTGGAAGAACTGACCCTCGTGCTTTCTTGATTATGGACGACTGTCTATATGATGACAGTTGGCTACATGACAGGAATATTCGTTATCTTTTCTTGAACGGTCGTTGGCTCAAGGTGTTTTTCATTATTACGATGCAATACCCTCTCGGTATTCCTCCGATGTTGAGAACGAATGTGGACTATTGCTTTATTCTGAGAGAACCGTATGTGACAAACAGGAAGCGCATTTTTGATAACTACGGAAGTGCTTTCCCGAGTTTTGAATTCTTCTGTCAAGTCATGGATCAGTGTACGCAGAATTATGAATGTATTGTGATGAACAACAATTCTCAGAGTAATAAACTGGAGGATACCGTGTTTTGGTACAAGGCCCAGATGCACGGCGAGTTCCGTATTGGCGCCCAGGAGTTCTGGAATCATGCCATGTCAAATACAAAGAATGGTGAAAAGGATGAGGGCAATGAGTATGATGCCGCAGCTGCTAAACGTCTGAAGGGACCCATGATTAGCGTGCGCAAGTATCCACAGAACTAGCTTTCGCAAACCTAGGTAGATGAAAGACTTGGGATACTGTCTGCTACTAATCTTTATTCTAGGACTACTCCTTGTCTTCCTAGGCAAGCCTATGTGCGAAGGGTTCGCTTCTGGTCAAGCAGCACGCTGTGATGTAGATTCCCCTTGTCCGGGTCATTTGAAGTGTATTAACGGATTCTGTGCTAAGACGGAGCCTGTTGGCGTTGTTGAGAAAGAAGAGGTTCCTCTTCTTCCTCCTGGCGCACCCGCACCTTATTTCTAGTGGCAGATTAGAATGAAGAAATTTGCGTTAAAAACAGTCACTTGGTATGCTATAATTGGTCTTCTTGTTGCCGTTGCTCTTCTACCTATTTTAAAGGCGGCTGCTCCTGAGTTCTTCCCCAGCGTAAGCGGTTTCGCTAATCCTGATTGCGTGGGCGTAACGTGCGGTGAGGGACAGTTTTGCCAGAACAACAAGTGCCTGAGTGTGAATGCGCCAAATCCCCTTGGCGTTCCTTCTGGAAATGTGTAAGCAGAGAAACCTTTGGTAAGCGGAGCAAAGCAAACTTTTTGGTAAAATGAATATTCGTTCTGATACTTGATTGGTATCCAAGTAAGTATCAAAGTAATCTATTTAACACAAATCGTTTCAAACCATTTAGTTCTTCTCCATCTTCCTAGCGATGGCTAGATCGGCAGGGCCAGAAAACATCCCATCATATGCCGTGCCAGCAGTGGCTGTGCCAGGAGCAGACTCCTCCTTCTGAAGAGTAATCATCGGCTCGGCAGGCTGCGCTGAAGAACCAGAAACACCAGCAACTGTCTCAGCATCCTCAGTGCTGCGGCTCTTTACGGAGGCAACCTTACGATTCTTCTGCTCTGTGTAAAAGGAATCACGTGCCTCCTCATTCTCACGATACTTCTTCATTAGGCTGTTCAGCTCGTCGTTGGCATACTCCTGGTCCTTCACGTTATTTGGATCAGGCTCCCAGGCCATCCACTTACCCACAGAACCCATGTAGATATTGAAGGTGGGATCAGACTTCTGTAGGCGCTTCGCCTTCAGAGATGCCTCTGCCTCAGAGGAGAATACACCCCGGACTTTGATACCACGAATAGTGGTATGGAAGTTGTTTAGCTTGAAAAACTCCTCCTCAAGCGCTTGATTGTTCTTGAAGAGGAAGTCCTCATACTCCTTCTTGAGCTCGGACTGAGTCAGCTCACTCATGTTCTTGCGAGTATACTGCTGAAACTCCTCCACAAAACGATCCACACGCAGAAGAGAACTCCTCACCTCAACCGCCGCCCCACTCAGATCAACCTTATCCAAGCTACCGGCAAGAGTCTCTAGACGCGTATTTACCGCCTGGAGCTGCTGACCCATCCACGCCTCCAGCTTGCTCGTCTTCCACTGTAGATCGTAATCATTCAGAAACTTATTAAACATAAACACATCCTTCTGCGCAAGGATCTTCTCAGGACTTAGAAAACTCAACAATACGATCTTCTGGCTAGAAATCTCAGGGTCCTCGCTTAGAAAATCCTCATCGACATTATTACTCATTCTCCTCATTTTTATGGACATATGTTTAGACCGGAATTTGCCAGTAAAAAATCTGAAGAACGAATATAGGTTAAGATGGACATGAATGATCTCTTAACTCGCATCATCAAATACGTTGTGGAGGGCGTGGCAGTGGCACTTGCGCTTGTATTTATTCCCCGGAAGAGCCTGCCCCTTGACGAGATTCTAACAGTGACCATCGCCGCTGCCGCCGTGTTCGCCGTGCTAGACATCTTCTCCCCCAGCATTGGCGTGACGGCACGCCAGGGTGCTGGCTTCGGTATTGGCGCCAACCTGGTGGGCTTCCCTCGCGCATAAGCGCTGAGGACCCACCTCGTGCCAAATAATCAAAAACAAATTCGTTCAACCACTCTTTGCCTTACGACTCTGTCAGAAGGCAAAGTTTACCGCCTGATAAAATGATCCCTACAAACCGCCTCATACTTATCATCGCCGCCCACAGACACCTGCCCTTCCTTTCCAGTAAAACAGGCCGAAAAGATAGCGTCCTTCCTAACTCCTGACCCGAAAGCACACCTTTTACACAAAGCCTTCAACTTCGTCACAGTATCGCAGAGTGGAATCAACTGTAAAATCTCCCCAAACGGCTTCCTATCTGAATCTCCATCCAAGCCAACGACAACCACATTCTTTCCACACACATCCACAATATTCAGCACAGTATCATACAGTTTCGTAAAGAATTGAGCCTCTTCAATAATGATCAGGCTCGCCTCTTCAAACCCTTTGATCAGAAAGATTTCATCAATATTCCGAATTCCAACCGCTTCCGCCACCTGTGAATCATGTGTTTTCACAAGATTCACATTTGCTACATAGCGTGTATCAATTACCGATGTGACAATAAGAACTTTTGTCCCTATACTCTGCTCCCTCTTCACTCTCTGTAAAATGGCTGATGACTTCCCCGCAAACATTGGGCCAATAATGATTTCTAGACTCATGGGACTTCCTCCTCAGCCGAGTCCACCAGTCAAATTTTTTAGACGTCTGTGCTCACACTTGCCGCACTAGACACTTGTGATACACGAGCTCTTGTGCTACCAACTCCAATACGAACCTGTACTTTACCAGAATCTACAGCATCTGGAACCCATTTATTAATATGAACTTTCTTGAATCCGGCAATCACTTCTGGTTGGGCAATTTGATCCCTTTCAGGAAAGGTTTTCTTGTATAAGTCTACCACAGCAGTTGGAATGGCTGGAGAGATTTCCATCAACCGTTCAATTTGCTCCTTCGTCACTTTCAATATATCTTTGGCACCAATGCGTTCAGACTTCGGAAGACTCAATTCAATCGCCAATGCCCTTGATAGCTTTTGATATTGAATTCCGGAAATTCTGTGTGCTTCCGTTCTCTTTGCCCAGGCGAAATACGAACCCAAGGTTGATAAGATTCCTGTAAATAGACTTACTAAACCAACCCCAATGGATGAAGTTACAGGGTCATTGAAAAGTGTGCTAGATGATCCTGATAGGAATCCATTCACTGTGCTCAGGATTATCACAGGAATCGCCACCGAATTATTACGCAGCGAGAAATATCGTTCTGATTCTGTATGTAACCAACTGAGGCCGCCGCATCGTTCAGATTCTTCAGCCACCAGTTGTTCAAGGGAATCGTTCCAAGAAATTACCTCCTTTTCCTCGGCCATCTAATCTAGCGCATCAGTTTATTACAGATACCATTCTTGAACATTTTTCCAAGATTTCTCGCCAGGACTTCATATACCTCCTTCACCGACTGTGGAGGAGGGAAATCTGTCAGACACCATTCTCCAAAGAGTCTCGATAAGGCGATAATCATATCGGCAGGCACAATAGCTTCTTGACCTTCTTTTAACACAGATACCACAAAATCATTCCAGGCCTTGGACATCACCGGCTCAGCAGGCATTGACCCGTGTAAACTGGCGTCAGCCAGGCAAAGATAGAATTCAATGAGCCCTTTCAGCCTTTCCTCTGGGAACCAGTCCAAGAATCGTATCTCAACCCCATGATTATAATGCTTTCTGTAACATATATCCATGCCAAGCTCCTTTAACGGAACATAGGCAGAGTCTGCGTGATACACCTTATACCACCAGAAATCTGTCTGCGAACCACGAATATCTTCCACAGGCACCGTGACGATTTTCCCCGTTGGCATGGCCTTTGTATCATACGTCCCTATCCCAATATATCTTGACACGGCACACCGTTGCGACCCCTTACTATATTTCGGATTAACTTCTGATAGCGGGTCTTTTGTTCCAAAAACGGCTATCATAAACGGCTCCATCCATTGAATAAGGCGGATGAATTTACGGTGCGTTTCACGAAACTTCTTGAGATCTACAATGACAGGCATCCCATTGGCATCTCGTTTTCCCAGGAGCGTTGGGAGTGTGATATTGATATGATAGGTTCCGTTATTAAACATCGTGACATTCTTGGGATTTGAGTAAAATATGGCGAATCCAGGATTCACAGGGGGATACATGAGGAGCCCCTTGTCACGATGCGTCTTGGTGGCGATCAAATACGAGTTGATGGAATCAAGAAATTCGGCCTTTGCCGTTACGAGCTCTTTTATCACAGATCTCACATTGGATTTATAGAAATTCTGTGTCATGAACTCAATCGTATCCCCGTCAAAAATACAGGTCTCATTAAATACATCGATAAATCGCTTCTTTGGAAAACAACCAAGGCAGCCAGGTGGCACATACCCCTCCAACAACTCAAAGAACGTTTTGCCGTTGAATTTAGGATTAGGCTTCGGCGCCTTCTCATACGTGGTCATATGATTTCCACTCGTATCCATCCGTGTAAAGACGTGGCTATTCACGAAATAAGGGAGGGAATAGAAGCCTTGTGTAAAATAGGCCTTGAAATCGTCTTTATATGTTGGATAGAAAGTAGAATAATATTTAACACTATATCGTTCTGCTGCGTGGCAGGTGGTCAAGATGGACGAGGCAACATAAATCGGTTTCGTAAATTGTAAATACGTTTCTTCTTCTACACCGAGACCCCAATATAATTCGTTTTGTCTATACATTGACTTATAGCGCATATGTTTTACTAATTCTGTATATCCCATCTAAATACTCCGTAGAGAATAATTTATATGTCATTAGTTACTAAGTTACCTTCTGTAATGAAAAAACATATAGAGTTCACCTTTGGAATTATCACAGCTGGAGGGGCAGATGTAAATCTTGAACAAATTGTTCAGAGTATTCAGAAACAGAATATTCCTAACTATGAAATTATTATTGTAGGTTCTTCTTGTGTAAAAGGAGAGTTTATACGGGTTATCCCCTTTGACGAAACCATAAAAAAGGCGTGGATTACGAAAAAGAAGAATATTATTGCGCAAGAAGCTAAATACGAGAATATTGTCCTTCTACATGATTATGTAGAATTCTGCCCAGGATGGTATGAAGGCTTTTTGACCTTTGGAAATGAGTTCAAGATTTGTGTGAATAAGATTACTAATTCTGGCAAACGGTTTCGTGATTTTTGTTTATTCAAGGAGTTTTTACCAACAGACCTAACTCTTCTTCCATATTCGTGCGAGCTGAGTCCTGCTCTGAGTAAATTGGCATATGTTTCTGGAACATATTATGTCATTAAACGGAGCTTGGCACTTCTCCATCCTCTTGATGAACGCCTAACTTGGGGGCAGGGCGAAGATGTTATTTTTTCTCAGACTCTGTCTAAAAACGGTATTCGCTTCGTATGTAATCCTTTTAGCACAGTCACTCTACTAAAGGCAAAAGGGTCGTTTGAACGAGAAATGTCTGAAGATCTATTTTTACAGCTATCTAGGTGGGCTGAACAGTTTGGTGAAGAAACTTTCCACAAACAGTGCCAGTTTCAAGAATCTTGGGTCGCTTCCATACTTGATAAGTCCTAAGATGATTTCAGCATAAACATACAAATAGAGTATCAGATATATGTCAAATACTCTATTTGAATTTTCTAATTCTATATCAAAACTCCCTATACGAATTGGATCTATTAATAGGGCTCAGCAGAAATTCTTGATTAACTTTTTACAGGATCATAAAGAGATTAAGAATATTTTTGAGACTGGGTTTCATGTTGGACTCAGTGCCGCCGTGATGATGGAGGCGAGGCCAGATATCCGTGTCATCTCATCAGATATTTTCTGGTTTGATTATACACGAAAGGCGAAACTTATCCTGGATATTTACTATCCAGGACGCAGCACCCTATTAGCGGGTAATTCCGTAAACACCCTACCAACCTTCTTTAACACAGTTTCCTATTCCCCTGATTTTGTTTTTATTGATGGTGGCCATGAACGTCCTGTTCCGTATATTGATCTACATCACGTTTTAGGTATTTTACGAGAGGGCACACCAGTTATGATTGACGACTACTGTGAGGAGCATGGGCTAAATGGTGTTATAGATGCTGTGAATAGATGTATACAATTGAACCTGCTTGAGCGTGTTCAAGTCTATAAATCAGAGGATCGTGGGTGGGTTCTTGGATATCGTTCCGCCACGCCTATGCCCCCACCAGATATTGATCTGAGTCCAGATGCCGTTGTGGCAATTCTAAAAGATATTGAATCGCATTATCCTTAGAGTTTCATTGAGCTACGGTTAAATGGATTTAATAAACTGCGGCTAAATGGACTTAATAAACTGCCAGCGCAAATCAGCACAAATTTTCTCCCAGATTTTGTCCTGATTGTAGAGCTTGTCCCTGTTCTTCAAGAGAGGGAAGCACTGTAGATAACTATCTAACTCCAGCAGCTCACAGAATTTATACAGAACATAGGAATACGAGAGAAAATTGCTACGGTTCTTTGGACAGTGCTTAATGAACGAACTCTGAATCTCCTTGAACATGAATCTGAGTCGCTCCTCCACTTCACGGGACATCACAGGCGCCGTCTTTCCATTGATGCGATTCAAGATATAGGGCACATGCTCGTAGAAATTCGTGCACTTGAGCTTCTTGAGAATCTCACGCACCTTACTCGGCTTGATGCCCTCTGTATTCGTAATTCTCTCCTTCTTGAGCTCATCCAAGATCGCCTGGAAAATGTCCTCTGGAATCTCCGTGCTCTCCTTCGCCTGGAATTGCGCCAACCACTCATTGAAATGGTTAATGCGCTTATAGGCATAATAGGTAACCTCCCTTGGTGGATCCTTATAACTCGGCTTATCACTGTCAATCAAGACGAACTCCTGATGGCCGCAACTATCGCAGAAAAATAAGGCCTCGTTGGCACTGAAGGTCATCTCTTTATCACACGCCTCGCAGAGACCATGGGGATCTTCAAAACTCGTCACTGCTGCCCTGGCGTGTTCTGGATCTACACGGCGCAGATATTTCTCTAAGAGAACCTCACGGCCTTCTAGGCCATCGCCAGCAGTCACCTTATGTTCCTTTTTATCCTGGCCTTCCTGTAACGCCGCCAAAACACTCCCTGGCTTTGCCTTTACCACACGCACAGGAACTTGGGCAGAGCCGCTATTAATCTTTTCCTGAATATCGTAGTAATTATATAAGATCTCCCCCGCCTCAAAGAAATAATCATAAACCGGCTTATTTGACTCCCACTCCTCCTTCTTCTTCATTAATTGCTGAATCTTCTCTTCTAACTGGGTGCGCATCACAATATCTGTGGATTCCTTCATTTGCTCGTTGTAGTTTTCTAAAAGCTCCTCCATCTTCCCAATATCCTCCCTTTCCTTTTGCATATGACCTATTTGCATTTGGTGGAGGTTATCCAAGGTCGTTCTCGCCTCAGGATTACTTCGCTTTGTTTGTTTTATATTAAAAAACGGAGAGGGCTTCTCTGTCATTCTATGATGATGTTAATGTGAAGTTTAGACCGTCTCTTTCTAATTTCAGTTAAATGACCAGAATCTCAGGGAACACCGTGCCCTTTACAGTAAGGCGACAATACTCCTTTTCCATTTCGCTTAGCATGGCTCGGTATACAATATCTTGATAAACTCTCCTTGTTTTCGTAGAGGTATAATTCGTATAGGTATCATCCTTGGCGCACATTCCATCCGCAATCAGCCTGTCAATCGCCTTACTAAACAGGGGCTCGTAGGAGTTCTTCCATGTCCTGAGGCTCATATAGGCAACCTGATGGCTGCCAAACTTTGTAGGCTGCGTTGTTTCACCAACAATACGTCCAAGAAGATGCGCATCAAACATGAAGGTAATCTCAGGATTGGCTGCGCAAATCTTTTGTGCAATATCTACTGAAGGGAATAGCTTATTCTCAAGTAGTTCCTCTTTCTTTTCAAGAAGGATTCCTATAATTTCCTTTGTAGGGAGATCTTGTAGAGAAATCAGAAAACTCTGATAGATGTCTGAAACCAATTGATAGGAAGGTGTAACAGGTGTTGTTTGTAATACTCTAGTGTATGTAAGGCTTCCTGAAGACATTGTAAGAAATAAATCTTCCCTCTTTACAGTGTCACAAATAAAGGTTTCCAACTCTACAATCCTTTGTTTCCTCCAGATAGTCATAAGACTTGAATTTGTCTCTAGAAGAATCTTTGTATCCTCCATCATGGCAATTTTCTCTGTTACCCAGTCATCAAAACTTCCAAGAAGCTCATTGGCATAGTCCTCAACCTTTTCTCGCTGTGCGGCAGCATTCTTGCGAGCCTTCTCTACACCCTTTAGCATCTCAGAATTAATATCAGAAACCCACTTTTCATATGCAGTTCGTATAGGCTCATAAACTGATGCACATGCCTTTAGAAACCGTTGATATGGTCCAAGATGTGTCTGTAGAAGAACACTATTGTCTTTTGTAATACCAGCATCAGGAACATTCCCCAATGGCAGATCCTTTTCCAGAAATGTCAAATCGTTTGTCTTAAGAATATTCATTGCCAGCCTTTCACAATCTGCCTTTGCCTTCTCAATTGGTGTATCTAACTGAGAATCTAGTGCTGCCTTATGAGGCTTCTTAATTGTATCAGACACTGCCTTGAACTTCTTTGTGAATTCCGTCTTGAGTTTCTTTACTGCCGCCTGCCGTGTTACCACATTCTGCTCGTATGTTGCTTGCGTACCATCAACCTTTATATCAGTCTTAAGCTCAGCAGGGACCTTATTTAGCCATTGGAGGATATCATTGTTATGTGTCAAACTGACAATATCAAGCTTCTCAATCTTGATTTGCTCGTTGTTATTGATACTGTCAACAAAATCAGGAATCTTGGCGACAATATCCTGCCGAATTTCAAGCCCATCAACGATATTCATAATGTCTGTAATTGCCGTATCAAACAAGTTATCTTTCCTAGAGAGAAGCTCTAGATACTCATGGGATGCCAGGAAAATCCGCTCCTCCTTGGACGGTGTATCAGTTGTCAGTAGCGTGAGTGGACTCGCAAACACATTCTCAATTGACTCACGAATGGAATTATACTGGTCCTCATGGTGCGCCATAGCATTCATAAGATTTTGCTTGGCATCCTTAATCTCATCGCCGTCAGAAATCCTAAACACGAGAGAAGGCTTCTCATATGTATCAAGATCAATATACTGTGTAAATGTACAAATCGGCTCAATCAGACGAAGCGCCTCATTCTGTAGCATGCGTGAATCATTAAAGACAACCACATTTGACACAAGATAAATAAACAGAAGAAGAGCTGGGTCATGACGAGCATCTCCATGTGCTAGACCTTGACTGTCAAGAATCATGATATTCTTCTCAGGGATGTAGCAATAGTCAATGCCAAGAGTACAGTGCTCAATGCCTTGCTGGGTTGTGAAGATATTGTAGTTTTCTTGCCTATACTTGCTCACAAGAGCGTTCAGGAAACTAGACTTCCCCATACGAGCCTTACCGATAATGGAGATAATCTTTACAGGGGTGTTTGGAAGATTGTCGGCAACAAGCTTAAGCTTCGTGCCATCAAACTGGATAAGAGGCTTTGAGTTCAAAGGTTCCATGTTGGGACTTTTCACAGTGGGGCGGTAAAAATCATTTTTTAGGGGGCTAGAGAACACTCATTTTACACAGTTCTACCGTTGCTAAAGTTGAATCATGTCGGTATTAATACGATAAGCATGAAATACACTCGTGGATTACTGGAAGAGATCCTTGAAGAAGGTGGAGCGATTGTGTTAGAAGAGTATCCCAGGTATAACCAAAGACTGGTTGTGAAGTTCAGATGCTCTTGTGGTCTTGAAACTTCTAAGAAGTTTGAGATGCTAAATGTCCATAGGCTTCCTTACTGCGAGGGGTGTAGTAAAGTAAAGATGGTTGATAAGATTAAGGCAACATGTATGGAGAAATATGGTGTAGATAATGCTGGTAGATGTCCTGAAATTAAGAATAAGATAAAGGATACATTTAACACAAATTTTGGGTGTCATCCAAAGAAAACAAAAGAAGTTCAAGACAAATGGAAGGCGACTTGTTTGGACAAGTATGGAGGACATCCAAACCAAAACAAGGAAGTTCAGGCAAAGTCTGAAGCGACCTCCTTCCACTATAAAGACTACATGATGCCCTCTGGTATGATAGTAAAGTATCAGGGATATGAGAATTTAGCGTTAGATGAGTTGGTTCAACAATTTGAGGAAGAAGATATTTGCTGTGGAAGATTAAACATACCAACTGTCAATTATTACATAAATGAAACCAAACATGTCTATTTTCCTGATATTTATATCAAATCTGAGAACAAAATCATTGAAGTTAAATCCGAATGGACAATTACCTTAAAACGAGGGAACGTGGAAGATAAGGCTTTAGCGACCGTAAAGGCAGGCTATAAATATGAAATATGGGTTTATAATGATAAGAAAGTGAAAGTTGAAACGAAGGTCTATTAAAATAACCGCACAAATTAAGAATCAAAACTCTCCGGGTTGATTTCAATTTTTTCGCATGACGTAGAAATTTTTTATTTTGAAAAATTTTTTTCTCATGATATGATATACCATGACAGGCGGAGGACTTATGCAGTTAGTCGCTTACGGCGCTCAGGACGTGTACTTAACCGGTAATCCCCAGATTACCTTCTTCAAGGCGGTGTACCGTCGCCACACCAACTTTGCCATGGAGTCTATTGAGAACCCCTTCAACGGCAACCCCCGTTTCGGCAACCAGGTGACCTGCACCATCCAGCGTAACGGTGACTTAATCCACCGCATCTACCTGCAGGCCACTCTGCCTTCCGTGTCCCTGGTGTCTGGTGACGGCTCTGGTGCTCAGTTCCGCTGGCTGAACTGGGTGGGTCACAACCTGGTGGACTGGGTTGAGCTGCAGATTGGCGGTCAGCGTATCGACAAGCACTACGGTGACTGGCTGCACATCTGGAATGAGCTGACCCAGGAGCCTGGCAAGCAGGCTGGCTACGCCAAGATGGTGGGTAACGTGCCCCAGCTGACCAACCTGATCGTGCAGGGCGGTGAGGCATGCGACAATGACTGTGCTGGTGGTGAGCCCAACAGCTCTGGCGAGCTGCTGGGTTGCGCCCCTGAGTACACCCTGTACATTCCCCTGCAGTTCTGGTTCTGCCGCAACCCTGGTCTGGCTCTGCCCCTGATCGCCCTCCAGTACCACGAGGTGCGTATCAACCTGCAGTTCAACGACCTCCAGAACCTGATGTGGGACTTCGCACCCACCAACGCCAACACCCACGTTGTGCGTGACCGTGTGAACGCTGCCAACCTGGTGGCTGCCTCTCTGTACGTGGACTACATCTACCTGGACACTGACGAGCGCCGCAAGTTCGCTCAGGTGAGCCACGAGTACCTGATTGAGACTCTCCAGTTCACTGGTGCCGAGTCCATCAACTCCAGCTCTAACAAGCTGAAGCTGAACTTCAACCACCCTTGCAAGGAGCTTGTGTGGGTTGTGCAGCGTGACAGCTACGTGAGCTGCGATGACGCCGTGGTGAACCCATGGAAGGGCCAGCAGCCATTTAACTACTCTGACTGGTGGGACCGCTCTGCTCTGGAGTCTGGCTACTCCGTGACCCGTGTGGAGGGCATGGCTGGCAAGAACCCCGTGGTGACTGGCCTGCTGCAGCTGAACGGCCACGACCGCTTCACTGTGCGTGAGGGTGACTACTTCAACTTAGTGCAGCCCTACCAGCACCACACCAACGTGCCTGCTGTGGGTATCAACGTGTACTCCTTTGCTCTGTCCCCTGAGCAGCACCAGCCCAGCGGCACTTGCAACTTATCTCGCATTGACAACACCACTCTGCTGATCACCGTGTCCAACAACGCCGTGGGCACTGCCACCAGCTCCCAGGTGCGTGTGTATGCCACCAACTACAACGTTCTGCGTGTGATGAGCGGCATGGGAGGACTTGCTTACTCAAATTAAGAACCAAACTACCCATTTTGGTTGTCTTATACTATATGTGTTAAAATGTATATTAATTAAGAATATTCAACGCTATTAAAAAAGTTGAATATTAGTTCCATTCATCCTAATTGTATAGAATGAATAGAGCTAACATGCCAAGAATTCGTGTTGGAAGATTACCAGGAATTGTGAATTATAAATTTATAACTCTTAATGATAAAGATTATGTTGTTGGAACTGTAAAATTTAATGGAGAAGATATTAACTTTGTATTTGACAGAGATGATTATGAAAAGGTTAATGAAAGGGCTTGGCATGTTTCATCTGGTTCTTACATAGCTTCAACCATTTATACAAATGATGCTGTAAAGAATAAGAAAGAATTATATATGCATAATCTTATCATGGGTCGTTTAGAATATCCAGGAAAGGGAGCAAAAGAAACAGTTGACCATATTAATCGCATCGGATTTGATAACAGGAAAGAGAATCTTAGAATAGTCACACAATCTGAGCAAAATATGAATCAGACAACAAGAACACGTAGTATTACTCTTCCAGAAGGATGTGAAATTATCCCTGAAGATATTCCTCGTCATATTTGGTATATCAAAGCTAATGGGGCACATGGAGATAGATTTGCCATTGAATTTAAATCAGAAGGTCTCTGTTGGAAAACAACAAGTTCAAGAAAAATATCTCTTAAGGAAAAGCTCAACCAAGCAAAAGAGAAACTTCAGGAACTATACACACAATATCCCCACCTGAATCCATTTAACACAGGTAAAATAGAATTAGAAGAATCTTTAAAAGAGTCTTATAATAAAATTATAGATTTATCACTACACCCGTGAAATAGCCCAACTACTGGTAATAAGAGGAAACGCCGTATTTGCCACTTCCTTTCCACCAAGGTCGGCAGAGACAGCATGAATACCGCCATATTGCCTTGATACTCCCGCAGAATCTGCTATATCTTGCCAGACAGACCATGTAAGATGAATATCTGAAGCGGGCACTACACCAGTCTGGATTAAACTAGTGCGTGCTTTAACAGGAATATCAGAAATACTCACTGCCAGTGATCCTAGACCAGTGTACATTGGTGATAATAAATATAGGTCTGAGACATTTATACTATTCGCTGGGATTGAAGAGGGGAACCAGGCATTCATCACATTTGCGAAGCCCTGTGAGAATGTGCTGTGGCCGCTTGGAAAATCGGCGAAAGGTGGTGTGACAAAATTAGTTTCTTGATAAGGCACCCACATGTTGCCATTGATACTCGTTCCATCATACTTTGTAAGAGTTTGTCCAGCATACATTCTACGGATTTCTTGAATGGGCCTTGCCTCCATATTTTCCTTTTTGAGAGCCCAAGTTAGGCGAGATCCTTCAAAGATATTTATTGCTAGCTCTAATCCTGAGTAAATCATGATGTGTATAGCAGGATTCGTAACTTCAATATATTTTTTCCAGAACCATACCATCATACATGGAGGAGAAACGGTTAATGGTCCTCCTGCCCAAAATTCGGCAATGGCCTTTTGTGTATCTGTTAAGGAATTTGTGAGAGTTACTAAATTATTTATTTCAGTATCCCTGGCAGGAGTTGTTCCGAGATAATAGGCATTTGCGGCAGACTTTATTGCTGTCTCATTGCCGGCAGTTAGGCAGGTTGACCTTACATCTCCCCAGCCATATGTCAGAAAGTTCTTTTTTGCTCCACCTACTTTGAGAGGCGTCCACTTTCTAGGATTTGGATAGGCAGTGGCATTCGTGAAATCTTGAGATGTCGTCACATCTAAGGTCGTGGCACCGTTAGGTAATTGCGCATCTGTTGCTGGAGTCCCTGCTGCCACGTTTCCATCGGCTTGTCTGCCCGCATACCAGGTCTGCCAGGTAGATAACCATAGCGTGAAATTTCCCTGTGATTTCACTTGATTTATCATGTCTTGATGCTCTTGCGCAGTCCAACCGTAAGTGGAACGTTCTTGTTCTAAGAGCAGGCTTGTGTTATAGGATGGCACAAAGTTGGACATGGTATTGACAAGAACTTGTGTCATCCAAACATAGACATTCTCATCGGGAAGTAGGTTCTTTGTATCCCAGTTCCATGAATCTTTCGTGCCCGTGATAGAACCAGATGTTACCCAGGAGTATCCTGCGGCAACCGTAAAAAACCACAGATAGGACATTCTAGCTGATCTTGTAGGGGGCAGACTTATAGAGGCATTATAAACAAGAAGGTCCTCTAACGCCGTAAAAATTTGTGTTAAAAGGGATGTTGAAGGGTTTGTGATTGTTGGAACTGCAGTGACGGTAAGAATATCTTCAAGATATACCTTATAGTTTTCTATAATCCGCATTTCCCCGTTGCGATTATTCAAAACTTCAGAAGGAGTTGTAGTTTTGGTTATTCTTCCTTTCTCGGCTTTTAAATACATGTTATTGTATGCGATAAGCCGATTCGCCCGTAGTTTGGTCAAGCTAGTAGAATCCATCTATAGTGTCTATGTATATTATTTCCGATATTAATCACTAAACTATATATATATGGGATCTCGTAATCCAAAATCGGTTCTATTAACGAAGGAAAATTCGGTAGTCCCATTTATCGTGAATGGGCAGGGTGTTTTTATCTTTGAGATGAGTGGCAGCATACAGTCATGTTCCTTCCGTCTTCATGATGCGGCAAAAGAAAATGGCCTGTTTATTGTATTTAAATCCAATGGCATCACCGTGAATTACTTGCCGAGCAATGAGCCTTTAATTGATAAGAAGAACACGAAGGGCTTATCCAAACAAGCAGGGGCATATTATTGGGTGAGTGTGGATGCTCAAAATCAGCGTTTACTCGCCGGTATTGGCGAAGCACGTATGGAGACTGTGGTATACGAGTATACATTTTCAAAGGAATCTAAGAAGTTTTTGGATAGTCTTGTTGCCATACATTTGGCCGATTACTCACCGATTGTCCCCTTGAAATTCTTGAGAGATCCTATTACAGGGACTGTTTCTCTATTTGTGAAAAATACCGAGGAGCTGACGATGGATACTGTGTCAAAAGGAACTTTTTTACCCAAGGCCAATTTATCTTTAGTTGCGCAGAAGTTATACGATTGTATTTCAGGAAAGAATTTTGTATTAAATGGTGCCGATTTTCCTGAGTTTAGTAAGGCGATTGAATACAGTATCGCCACGCCTGGATGTTGGTGTAATAAGAGATTAATAGAAAAGGCCAACGAGTTTGGAAAGTCCAATCCAGATGAAACATATTTACGTATCACTCTTGGGCAAAATAATGGAGAATCCCCTGGAATCCCCTATGTGATGGAAATATGGCCTGTAGGTCATTATTCTCCCATTCACAACCATTCTTCGGCAAACGCCATTATTCGTGTCTTGAACGGATCCATAAACGTGGCGTTGTTTCCGTTTTTGTGCTGCGATAAAGAGGGAGTCGCTCCCTTTGGAGTGACGAATTTCACGAAGGACGATATTACCTGGATAAGTCCCACGTTGAATCAGACACATCAACTTACTAATTTACCGACGAGTAAGGAGACCTGTATTACAATACAATGCTATATGTATTCTGGAGATGATATCGCACATTATGAATATTTTGATTATATTGATGCTGATGGAAAGAAACAGCAATATGAGCCTGATTCAGATATGGATTTTATTGCCTTCAAGGAATTGATGAAAGAAGAATGGAAAAGCCGCCCACGGCCATCATGGTTTAGAGGATTATGTGGCAATTAACATCCCCGTAATTAGAATGCCGACCGCAGGACAAACCCCATATAATGTGGTGGCAATTTTAAACGAATCACGACTCGTCACAGACGCTCAAGGAAAGGCGATCGTGAGTGCGTTAAATTCTCTTTTACCCACCTTCTGCGCTGATTGGAATATGCGCCCTGTGAGTGCCGTGTATTATCCAAGAAACACACTATCTCCGATACCCCTCAAATGCTATATTTATGACACGACTGCCTCCCCTAAAGAATTGGGGATTAATGAGGAAACGGACGATGTCCCCTACGCAAAAGTGTTTGCCAAGAAGATTTTGGATGCGGGTGGAGCCGTTCTTGCGGCATCTGGTGGAGCGCCGACCGTTGCCCAGACAATTAGCCACGAAGTTTTTGAGATGCTTGCCGATTTACGGGGGAATTCTTGGTGGGCTGATTATTCTGGTTCCAGTTTATATGCGGCAGAAGTCTGCGACCCTGTGGTATCAAATAGTGTCGTCGTCCATGTGGGGGCAACTCTAGTTCAAATGAGCGACTGGATCTTGCCGGCCTGGTCTGACCCGCAGGCTAGCAAGGGACCTTTCAATCATCTTGATACCTTGATGAATCCCATGAGCGTAGATAAGGGAGGATACATTATTACACAAACGAATGGAAACACGAATACCGTGACAGGATTTAAAATAAGTGCCTTCGCACTTGCCAATATGTGCCATCGGTCAATAAAACGGGTTAAACTGGCGGGCATTTGAAATGCCCGTTGGTCTAAGAAATAAGGTAAATTGTGTAGTAGAAATGAACTCTGTTGATGTGATATTCTATATCAATCTCGCCACCAGGGTAGACAGAAAAACACATTTCTTAGAGCAAATTGGGTCACTAACTGACGATATGTCTAAGGTTATCCGAATTGAAGCGATCTACGATCCGATGGGTGCCGTGGGATGTACAAAATCTCACATCAAGGCCTTGGAGACCTTCATGGAAAATCCTGCGTGGAAAACGTGTATGGTCTTTGAAGATGATTTCACCTTCTATGATTCATCCCAGGCCAACAATAATTCTCTTTTACACAAGTTTTTTAGTAATTTTACAGACTGGGATATGCTTCTCCTATCCAGTAATCAGAAATCAAAGCCGACTCATACCGAAGTTCTAGGGATTGAGAAAGTGATTTCTTCTCAGACCACGAGTGGATATTTAACACACAAGGGCGTTGCCCAACGGATTATTGATAATTTCAAGGAAGGGGCAGAACTCTTGGCGAACTCAGGGAACAAACAGATGTATGCTCTGGATAAATACTGGGAAAAACTCGGCCTTGTTCGTTATGCCTTTCTGCCAAATATGGGGTATCAATACGCATGTGTTTCAGATATTGAACAGAAGTTTGTAGATTACCGGTGCTAATGATAGGTCTAAACCGTTTTACCTCGTGTAAAAGGAGATGGTTACCGTCTATTACAGAAGGAAGTGTATCAGTTGCTTGAATAAGGTGGTTATTGCTGTGATCTTGCCTTCAAGTGACACACAGACAACCTGCCCCAATTGTAAGGCGGTTATTCGGATTTGGCCTTAGCATGCCTTCGGCATGCGGTTAGGCTATAGAGCCTTAGCGCCTAGCGACTAGGCTATAGAGCCTTAGCGCCTAGCGACTAGGCTATAGAGCCTTAGCATGCCTTCGGCATGCGGTTAGGCTAAAGAGCCTATTTACAACTCTTATCCCACCATTTTACACCACTCGCCTTTGCCTCTCTGGCTAAATCTGAATCGGTGGTATGGTATGTTTTTCCGCAGAGGAGGAAGGAATGAACACGAGCGTAACCCCATTGTTGTTCTGTGGCACCGGGCCTGTGACCTGTTCTCCAAGCAGCCATACCACGATTATAAGATTCTTTGATGAACTTGAGAGGAACTCCTGTGACCTCGGCCTTTTGTGCTAGAGAGGTTGCTTCAGGGAACTTGGCCTTCCATTGGGCAGTATATCCAGATTGTTTCGTTTTTACACCTTTGTCGGTTTGAAATCCAACGTAGGCCTTGGGATCCTTCCAGTCCTTTTTCCCGAATTTGGCAATTTCTCGTAAACGCTGCGTCTTCTTACGCCGAGATAGCCCTCTATAATATTTCAGGGGGTAGTATGGTTTTGACTTGAGTTTTCTGGTCTTTCTGCCACCCATCTATTAGGAGTCCAATTTATAAAGAGTTTCGCCACAGGTTTTCCTTTGTATTCATCTTCAATGAAGCCGACAAAACACCCATCCAAAAGCTCACGCACGGTCTTTTGAATGAGAAGTAGCGCCTCCTTATCAAAACTCTGGCCGATTTGGATGGGCAGATCCATCGTGATTTCATCGTAGCCAAGTTTCGCCGCCTCTTTGATATTCTTATCAGCCCGTTTCCTGAACCAATACAGCCATCCCTCAGTCATATCAAGAAGAGGGGAAGTATCCGCTAATGCCTCTTTTACACAAGCCTGAAGTTCTACGTTCATCCAACTCACGAATACTCCACGTCAAGATTTAGACCTGTCTGTTTTGCCCAGGCCATCGTTTTGTCCAGACCATTTTTACGACGTGTGAGAGGGTCGCCTCCCTTGGAAAAATGCTTCCAGTGCCACTCAAAGGACAGGGCTGTGTTAAAGGAAGGAAAGCCACGCACGTGACACACACGATACCATCCTCCAGGTCGGCGTGACGTGGCTCTGGCACCTCCTACTAAGATTCCATTGTGTTGCTTCAAGCGCCTGTCCTTATCAATCGTGGCCCCAATATAGGTGAGCGTCGGTTCTTCCACCGTGGCCAGACAATAGACAATCGCCTCTCTTTGTGGCACAACGGGCAGCTCCATGCTTATCTCTTGTGTATGGCCATTAAATACCATTCTTGTTGGAAACTTGGAACGAAGATTGTCTTAGATATAATATGTAGATTTGGATCTAACAAGTCAATAAGGAGATTCTTTTTGCCGATATCGCCCCCAGCATTTAGTGCCAGTCGTTTGGTCTTTGTTAAACAAAGGGTAATAACCTTACTTAACCATTTAACTTCTTCATCAGTTTTAGGATCCAGTAAATCCAAGAGTATGGCATCAAACGTCTCGGATCCTGTCAGATAGTCCAGAATATCCCTGTGGATCACAGTGAGGCGTGGATCGTCAAAGGCATATCCAGAAAATACCTCGCCCTTCATATGATTCACCAACTTTTCATCCCAATCCACCATGACCACCTCATCGACGGCATAAGAAAGTAATTCTTTTGCCAAAGCGCCTTCGGCTCCTCCAGCAATTAAGATTCGCCCCTGTTGAGGAACAAGGGCGGCAAGTTCGCTATGGTAAATATGCTCATCTGTTTCGGCAGATTGTAAGACACCATCAATAAATAACATGCGACCATAGTATGGATTGGTGATTAAATCAATGGTTGCTCGGTCTGTGTTAAATGAACAATGAGACCCTTTTAACACAGAATACGAGGTTTCCCCCCAGGGTTGAATTTCCTTCATCTCTCCTTTTTATTGCCCCATCATTTAGATGGTTCTGGTTCAGCCCAGATGGGTCGTTGGTGGCGTTTACCGAAATATTCCCTTGCCGCCGTTACCTTTGTTGCCACCATTAAAGAGAAGAATCCCGAGATATTTACGGAAATATATATCCGAATTAGATGCCCAGAGGGTCAAGCGGTAAATCTCTTCTTGGAGGAAACAATAACACACAGCCAGTAAATGTCTCAGGGTTTCTCCAGAGTCTGAATGTACAGACACAAACGCTGGCTAATGTTAAGAATGTAGAGGATGTTCAGTCCATTATTGGTATTTTTAACGTGGCTGTTGCCAATATTGCCGCAGCCAAGAAAACTCTAACTAAGTAGTATGGATTATGATCCATTTGATCTAAATACATTTAATGATTTGGATAATCTTTCAGAGTTCCTTGTATCTATCACAAATACATTAGAATTGGTTAAAATTGTATTAGAGCAAGAAGGCTTCAAGGGTACTGGTATCAATGTATCTGTTTCTGTTGCGCCACGAGCTGTTAATTTGATTATGTAGGCTTCAGTAAGTGTAAAATATACATTTTCCAAGACTTTAGATTCTTGAAAAATTTATATTACTAATAAATATACAAATGTCGGCAACTATCCTTACTTACAGTAAGTTGATTACGACGAACATCGCCAGTCAGGCGGTGAACTTGGCTGAGTCCGGTGTCATGGGTCACCGCGTTCAGTGCCCAATGTCTGTGGATGACTTGAATCGTTTCTTTGTCTGGCAGCGCCCTGCTGGAAGTGCGTCTCCTGTGGGTCATTTCCAGCAGGTGGATGCCAGTGGTGTGAATTTCAATGATCTCATGATGGCTTCTCTTGGCAAGACATTCACTGACATTGACGGTGTGACAAATGGTCTAAACTTCAGCTCTTCTGTGCTTGATGCCAATACGGATTCCCGTATTCGTCTAAATGACAAGGTGAGTGCCAACGATCTTTGTATGGCTTACATGCTGTTCAAGTGCTATGGCAGCTCCGCAGCACCTACCATGAATGTGATCTATAACTTGGAGGATGCCCAGCAGATGCTGACGAGCGGAACTCTGGTTCTTGCCATCGATACATCTCTGGCTGCTGAGGAGGCTCTGTCTAACTCACCCGGTCCTTCTAAGGGTGCCGTGCACGCCATGTTTACTGATTTACTGGCAGCGGATCCTACACGTTTCTTCACTGCCGCTGGTATTCAGATCCCTGGTCTGTTTGAGGTGGCTGCTGACTTCACTTCCAGCGGCCCTTGGGGTTTCGTGGAGAATGACAAGATTGAGATGCGTGTGCAGTTCACCTTCACCAATGCCATCACTCGTTCTGGCGTCCAGGACACTTCTCAGACCACGGCAAGTCCCGCCAACATGGAGGATATCAGCACCGTGGTGATCCCTGCTGGAAGCAGCTTCACCATTCGCCTACAGATTACTGCCACTGATACTCCTTCTGGTGCTCTGGCAAAGGCCGCCACCTCCGCAACTGCCCAGGCTGTGGCAGATGCTGAGCAGCAGGCGGCTGCGGCTCAGGCCGCCTCTAATGCCGTGACTGCCGCCGCAGCTGCCCAGGGTGCCGTGAATGCGGCAATGTCCCAGAAGGCCAGTGCTGATGCCAAGGTGGCACAGACTATCGCCACCAACTCTGCCCAGGCCATTGCTGTGTCTAATGCTCAGGCAGCTCTCCAGGCCGCTCAGGCTGCTCTGGCTGCCGCCACCGCCAGTGGTAACCAGGCCAATATCCAGCAGCAGAACGCCGCCGCCGTGGCTGCTCAGGCTGCTGTGACAAATGCCCAGGCAATTGCCAGCCAGTCCTCCGCTGCTCTACAGGCCGCCCAGACTGCCCAGGCAAATGCCGTTCAGGCACTCAATGCCGCCCAGACTCTCGCCGCTGCCGCTGCTGCCAATGTGGCCAATGCCAATGCCGCCGCTGCTGCTGCTGCTAAGAAGACTGCCGCTGCTGCTGCCGAGGCCGCTGCTGCCGCCGCCGCCGCTGCCACTGCCGCATCTGACCCTAGCACATCTGCCCTAACTATCGCCCAGAAGGTGGTCCTGGATCCCCAGACTGTGGCAACTGCCCAGGCACAGGCCAATGCCGCAACCCAGGTCAGAAAGTCTGCTGAGGCTGCTTCCACGGCTGCCACTGCCGCTGCTCAGATGGCTACTAATAGGCTACAGGCTGATTCCGCCCAGCTTGCTCTTCTGATCGCCAACGGTGCCACCCTTGCCGATATCCAGATTGCCCGTGCCAATGTGCTGAACAACACCACCGCCCGTGCCAATGCTCAGGCAGAGGCCAGTGCCGCCAGCACCACGCTGACCAATGCTCTCAATGCCGAGAAGGCCGCCCAGGCCGCCTCCGCAACGGCATCCGCCCAGCGTTTTGCCCTCCTGGCCACCATCGCCAATGCCCAGGTGAATACGGATAACAAGGCTGTGGCACTCGCCCAGACTGCCTACACCAACGCCAGCAATGCTCTGGCAGCAGCTCAGACTGCCGCCACTTCTGCCACGAATGCCTTGAACACTGCCGTGGCTGGTGGTCAGACCATGACCCAGGTTCAGACACTGACTGCCGCCTCTCTGGCAGCAAACAAGGCACTTGACACTGCCACGGCAAATGCCAACGCTGCCCAGGCCGCTCTAACTGCCGCCCAGCTCACTCTAAGCAATGACACCAAAGCCGCCGCCGAGGCTGAGCAGGCTGTGCTGACCGACTCCGTGACCTCCGCCCAGGCCGCTGGTCTAATCAACACCCAGATGACACTGGCCGCCAACTACCAGAATAATGTGGCCTTCCTAGCGACTGTGAACCAGCAGGCCCAGCAGCTGAACAAGGCTCAGA
>Ga0247722_10000141_pt1 | contig 44218 bp, 37 predicted proteins | sample MSEWelMarce3H_FC_FD_189094 | JGI IMG/M metagenome (GOLD analysis project Ga0247722, IMG submission 189094) | Subsurface sediment microbial communities from gas well in West Virginia, United States - MSEEL Well Study Marcellus 3H_FC | ecosystem: Environmental > Terrestrial > Deep subsurface >... | reverse complement strand
ACCCTCGACCCACCCCCTCCCCCGGTACGGTTTCTATAAATATATTAATCATATTATATATACTTAAAAATGGTATTAATGAACGCCGGTAATAGATCTCGTAATGTAAGTAGTATAACGAATCAGTCTAGTGGAGGAGGTGTTAAAAAGGCAGGACAGCCACCTTCTATCGGATTAAGCTCATGGACAGTTATTGCGTATAATCAACGCGGACTTCCATTGCCCTTGTATAATTTACGAACAAATAGATTCAAGAGATTCCCTACAATGAATCTCCCTCTTGGGTTTAGACCTCCTATTCGTATGCGTTAAATGTATTTTTAATTCACGTTGACTGAGTTGGCAAATAGTTGTTTCTTTTAGCCATCATTCACTTACCTCCCATATTCCATCTAATTATATGTTTAGTAAATATATAATTTAGTAAAATGAAATTCGACATTTCTTCTCTCTGCCTCCCTTCTAAAATATATTTAGGATTAGCAATATTATCAATCGTAGTATCTTTGATAATTTCAACCGAAACAATTATAGCATCTATAATACATTTTGCGTTTGCGATTTTCTGGACGTGGGTATTAAATCTTATATGTAAAAGTGGATTTAGTATCGTTTCATGGATACTGGTATTATTCCCAATTGTCGTATATACTGTTTTGACGTTTTACTTTTTACTTTTGATCAGGAAGTCAGTAAAACAAAGTAAACAAGAAAATGAAATCACTGAACCGAACCTTCCTAGTTTTAGATAAATAATAACAATTGTAATGGAGACAAAACTCCCAAATATAACCATGTTTGAACCATGTTTGAACCATACTTGAATTTCATTTTATAAATCACTAAAAATTAATGTTTTATAAAATATTTAATGTTGTTGGAGGGAGCACTACCCTCCTTTGCCCCGCACAGTAACGGGTATAATTTTTATACATTACATCATAATATTTAATATATAGATTATTATTTATTGGGTAAATTATTTGGATTAACACCCGGTTCAGAAACTTCTCTATCACTAAAATCCATATTGTTTACACCGGTCAAATTACCGTCTTCGTCAATTGTTTGAGTAAGTTTGTTTCCAGAAGCAGCCGCCAATTTAATATTTTCTTCTATTGCCTTTTTCTTTGATTCTTTTACTCTTTCATTAAACTCCTTTTTAGCCATTTCTTCATTCTTATGTTTCTCCTCAAATAGTTTATTTAGGGTAGGTTCAAGGTACTCAGTCTTTCCTGCTTTGTATGCCGGCATATCAATCGGCATCCAAACCCCAACCGGACCAACAAAAATATCAAAGTCGGGATCTTCCTCGCGCAACGATTTAGCATAATTCTCGGCTTCCTCCTGTGTCGGAAAATTTCCACGATCTTTAAATCCACGAACGCTCGTTTGGAATTGGTGGGTACGATTAAACTCCGCGTTTAGTGTATCCTCGTTTTTATCTAAAAAGTTTTTCCAGTCATCTTCAATAGACGACGCCATTTTAATGTTTGTTTCTTCTTCTTTAACAAAGTCATTATAGTCAGCAATTACTTTCTCTACATTCAAATTATATTTAAACGCCAAAAAATTATTAAACTCGTTAAATTTTTCCATAGATTTAGACATATCCCAATTCTTTACAAAACGCTCAAACAAGAATAATTCACGCTTCTTTAGTATATGTTCCGGACAAATAAAAGAATAACAACCAAACTTTTGTCCAGGAATAGGCTTATCTTCTGTCATCAAATCAACATATTTATTATTCTTTTTGCCATTCTTTAAATATGGCATTTCCAAATTAGGCGGTATATTAGACATTTAGACGTTATAATTAAAAATATAAATTTTCTTTAACCCTTTTACATAAATATATATTCAATCTTCAAATTAAAATACAATATTTAACTACCCCCCCCCACCCATCGATAGTTAATTTTATTTAAAAAGGAAATGTTTTTAGCCAAAATAAATTATTTTTATATGATATAATGAGCGGACTGTTATTCGATTTCAATGAACTCTTGAAAAGAGCAATTAAATACTTGGTTCTGGGTTTAGTAATTGCTTTAGTTGCTTTTTCGATACCTAAACATAAACTAAAAGTGGAAGAAGTAGTTGTGGTGGGACTTTCAGCAGCGGCATCTTTTGCTATACTCGATATATTTGCGCCATCTATTGGTCAGGCAGCAAGAACTGGAGCTGGATATGGTATCGGGTTGGGTATAGCCGGTGGAGTTCCTATGGGCGGAGTCCCACTTCATCTATAATCTTAACCACTAAATATAGTTCTTTACATCCTCGCCCCTGATGTATTTATTCTTCTTTAAACGTTTTTTAAATTATTGAACGAACACAATACATACTATTTTTAACATCGTTTATCGTAACAAATATTTTATAAATATAAAATATTTGGATATACACAGTCATATTCTTGTATACCGTCTATTCCGTCTTTGGTAAAATGTTTATACCATAAAAATATATAAACATATTTTGTTTATATATTTCAACGAACTCCACCAAAAATGAACTATATACAACAAATAAACCCGATCAATTGTGGTGAATATAATTATTTCAATGGAAACGGGGAAATTGTAGGTAAATTAATAAATACAGGTTTTTTAACACAAACGACGACGACGACGACAACATCGAGATTAGCGATGAGTACTAATAAACATAATAGATTTGTTACATTAACTTCTGAGGAAAAATATTACAACGAATGTATAAATAAAACAAAAAAATACATCAAAGAATTACAAAATATAGACGCAAATATAAAATATAGTGAACGTTGATATTATTACGACCACAATAATGTCGTTTCTTTATAAATTAAACTCCTTCTTTTATTTATATTCTATTTTCAAAGAATATCAAAAAGATAAAGATAATATATAGTATTTTTCATTGAAATATAATGAATAAATCAAAAGCATTAAATACACATAAATCATCTTCTTTAAAAAAGCAATCGAAGACACAAAAGACAATAAAGCCTACTCAATTTACTCATATAGAGTATTTCAACGAAATTAAAGAAGAACTGGTTAATTACAAATTAATAGAATTAAAAGAAATTACTAAATATAACAAGATTAAAGGTGCTAAAACAAAACAGGAGTATATGTCTAAAATAGACGAATTCTTTATAAAAACAATGAACAGTATTAAAATTCAACGGGTTTGTCGCGGTTTTTTTGTCAGATTATTTTTTAATGTGAAAGGGGGTATGAAGAATATTGCGAATTGTGTGAACGAAACCGACTTTTATACATTAGAACCATTAAATGAAATTAACTTTACACATTTTTTTATTATTAAAGAAGTAAATGAACAATCGAATACATTTTATTATGGATTTAATATATTGTCTTTAATTTCAATGTATAGAAAAAACGAGACAATAATAAACCCGTATAATCGTCAACATTTACCCATCAAAACAATACAAGACATATTTTCTCATTATCAATTATTGACGCTTCTCTTCAAAGAAAGAGTAGCGGTAGAAGACACTATAGAAAATATTATAAAATTTAAAGTTCCGTCAAAGTACCAAATACGTTGTCAATTTGAAAAAAACGATAATACTCACACGAGTGTTACCACACCTCCTGTACCTACACGAATATCAAGAAGTACTTATAGAAGACAATTAGATGATACAGCCCCACATACGACATTAGAAAGAATAGTTATGGAAGAGTTTTTGTTTCCGACTTCCGGGATTATAAATACATACATTATTCGCAATTTTCAAACACAATCGAATTCTCCCACTCAATCTGTGGAAGAAGAAGTTCCTCCATCTCAACCGCTTGAAGAAACAGAAGACCCAAATGAAATGGAAGAAATAAGCAATATATTACCACCGAATGAAGTTAACACACAACCGGAAAATACAGCCGTATTAGAAAATATTCGGAATAGATTGACCGTCATTAAACAACAACCAGTAAATACCCGAATTAATGAACTATTTATGTATATTGATCAATTAGGAAATTATACAAATGCGAACTGGTTTTTTGGATTAAACAAACGTAAATATTACATTTTTTATTCACAATTACGGGAGTTGTGGACATTCCGCGCACAAATACCAAATGATGTAAAGAATCGTATATGTCCATTCGGTGACCCTTTTTTACAGTCGTCGAGTATTTTTCGCAAACCATATGACCAAATAACAGATGATGAAATAATTCTAGGATGTTTGGATGTTATTGAAAACATTGTAATGACGTCAGTAGATGTTGAATATAGAAAAATTGGATGTCTCCACATATTAACAGCATTGACAGTTGTATCCCCTGAATCACGATTACAATATGGTTATTTATTTGATTTGGTAGATTGGATGTCTTTACAACAAAGCCGTTTTACGTTTTAGTTGGCAATTTTACCGTTTTGTGGAGTGTAAAAACTTTAGGAGTTTTATATAAGATTTTATAAAGATTGTAAAAATAAAAAAGGGGGAGAGGGGGAACTCCAAATTGTAAAAAACAAAAAAAACAATATCATATTCTTCTTTAAGTAGTGTTAATATTTTACAACACTTATTAAGTGCGTTAAAGAGTATAAAAAGACAATGTATTAGATATTATACTTAGATACAAATAAAGAATGGCAAAGACAAAGACAACATCAAAGACTACTACAGATATGACTTCTTCTTCCGTCGTTGATTCAAAGGTTACCGGTGTTGTAGACCCCGTTCCTCCTTCTCCTTCTCTAAGTAAGAAGACAAAGAAGTCAAAGAAGGAGGTTACTCCGATGGCAGAGAGCGAAACCGTGACTCCCGTTGTCGTATCAACGCCAGAAGTTGATACCAAGGTTATGATGCCTGATCAGGTGCCCCCGCAGGAGGTGGTTGTTGAGACGACTGTTCCTCCTGCTCTTTTGACGGACAACACGATTATGACTCTTCTCTCGGAGTTGGCTTCATTGGAACAACAGGAGTCTCTCATTCAACAAAAGCGTCGAATTAAGCGTCGTTTGCTTGAGAAGGCGGTGGTTAAACTGCTAAAGTCGAACAGTAAGGCGGCAAACAAGAAGCAAAAGCGTTCTGGAAACAGACAGCCATCTGGATTTATCCGTCCCACTCTTATTAGTGACGAGTTGGCGTCTTTTCTTGGTAAGGAGTCTGGAACGGAGATGGCAAGAACTGCCGTTACCAACCAAATTAACAATTATATTAAGTCGAACAATTTGAAGGACGCAAAGAATGGTCGTCAAATTAATGCAGACGAAAAACTGGCAACCCTTTTGAAGTTGGGCAAGGACGATGTACTCACCTATTTCAATCTTCAAAAGTTCATGAAGCATCATTTTGTTAAGAAGGCTGATATGGATCAGCATCAATCAGTTAGTGTATAAAAACATCGCAAGGAATGAAAAAAAAATAAATTCATTGTAACAAAAAATCATAAATAAAAAAATATATTTATGATTTACTTTAACCATTTGACGTTTCTGTACTTTTACAAACATCAACTATTTTACTTATTTTAAAATAATTGACACGATGTATGATATAGTATTTTATATTGACCTATTAAATTCATTAACCCTGAAATCAGCAAAGGATTAATCGGAAATTTTAATTAAGGTATGGATAAAGGGTGTATTACCCTTGATAATATTTGCGAATTCATTTTTATAAAAATCAAATATATTATGTCCATTTGCCCGTAAATATAATTCATATATAATTGTAACGACAGCTACAGATACTATATTTGGTATTAGATGAACGGTGCTTTTTATTAAAAAATAAATAGGTATTACTTTAATAACAGTAATTAATAGTGTATATAAAAATATTATTATTGGTTTGGCTCTCTTATAAATTAAAAATATCAAATTATATATACTAAAAACCAACGCAATAATAAGAATAATTAATGGATTACAATTTCGAATAAAAAAATCAATATATGAATTTGATATTATTCGCATTTGAACAGACCACTTCAATGAGATGTATATGATTGACCAGACAAAAACCCAATATGACAAGTAAAAATCAAAACGTGTATAGTCATTTTTCATAAATGTCGAACGGATCGGTATATATTATAGATATTAAATGAAAAAAAGATAAAAGAAAAATGAAGAATGACGGGGGGGTATATACATGTCAAAAAATTGAATATAATAAAGACTCTATGTTTAATTATATAACTATAACTCCCATTTCACAACAATGTTAAATACAACGAAATTTACACTGGTTGACTTATTTTCTGGAACGGGTGCGTTTTCAATCGCGTTTGATAAGACGAATCTAGTTCAAACTGTTTTCGCAAATGATATGTTAGAGAGCGCGGAAATGATTTTCAATAGTAATCTTTCGCCGGTTCATTTAACTAAACGCGACTTGAACGAAATTAACAACGAAGACATACCTAAAATGGATATTTTAACAGCGGGATTTCCTTGTCAACCGTTTAGTATAGCTGGAAAACAGGACGGATGGGATGATCCCAGAAGCAATGTTTTTTGGAAAATTCTTTCTATAATCAAAACACATTCCCCTAAAATAGTAATATTGGAAAATGTAAAGAACTTACAAAGTCACGACAACGGGGATACATTCAAAACCATTATTGATCAGTTGGAAAAATGTGAATACTATATAAAACATGCGATATTAAACACCTCCAAGATTACAGGTATTCCTCAAAACAGGGAAAGAATTTATATAGTATGTTTTAAAGAAAAACAGATATATGATAATTTCGAGTTTGATTTTCCAACGATTCCTCCCCGTCCAATAACCGATTTTTTAGAAACAACAACACCAACACCAATAAATGAAAAATATTATTATGGCGATTCTACTGTCATATATAGTAAATTGCGAGAGGGAATGATAAAGCCGGTTTCTACCAATACGGTTTATCAATATAGACGGTTTTATGTTCGTGAAAATAAAAATGGAGTTTGTCCAACCTTAACCGCGAATATGGGAAGCGGGGGGCATAATGTTCCATTGATCTTAGAAGACGGGACGGGAAAAATACGTAAATTAACACCAAGAGAATGTTTTAATTTACAAGGGTTTCCACCCGAATACCAATTACCCAACCGACTTTCAAATTCAAAGTTGTACAGTTTAGCGGGGAATGCGGTAAGTGTTCCTGTGGTTTCTTTAATCGCAAAACGGTTGGGAGATTTATTAACAACTTTGTCGTCTTCAGCATAATTATTTTTAGAAGAATCCGTTTTGTGACAGTTATAGCGGTTTACACGTTTGTGTTTCTTATATAGTAATAAAAGTAATACCATATATGGGGTTAACACCTCTCGTTACAAAACACGACCTCGCATCCACATCCTCCCTATCAATTGGAATGATAAAACATATTAATTTAACTCTTTGTCGTTTCTGAACTTTTTTAAATTTTTCATTTTTCTTATATTGTAATAAAAATGAAACAAAAAATGGTATTAACTATATAAATATCATTACAAAACACAAAATTCATTTACCGACAAACCCGTCGATATAATCGGCAAAGGGGGGTAATTAATGTGCGGATTTGCCACGTTAAATATGATAATTTCATATATATATATATTAAAAAAGTGTTTTTACTTTTTATTTTTGGTTAATTATTTGCCGTTTTTCTTTATTATTATAAAATTTAAATAGGGTATATGGTAAGAGATGAGAAACAACGGAATTAATTAAATATCTCCTCGAATACACCACTAAAGATAATATTACAATGTTCTGGTATTTGTTCATAGACTTTTTCCCATGCTATATGAGGGCGTCTTTTACTGTTTTGTTGTTCTTGTAACGTTTCTTTTTTATTAACCTTTATATTTTGAAATTCAGGGGATTGGTCTGTTAGATTAACTTTCCATAAAACTATTTTATTTTCCGTAATGTTTCTTATATCAAGGAAATACAAGACACCGAATTTCTTATTTGGACCAAACTGCATCGGACCATTAGAAGTAAACGACTTTACTTCTATTTGGCGTAAATCATCATATTTGGGTGAATATAAATCCCCGGATAAGTTAAGACTCTTACACCAAACACATTCGGGATCATTGTCAAATCTACGGATAATAAACTTTGCCAAGTTTTCTGTCAAATCTTCTGGTGGGTTTTGGTGACGTATCATTATACCTCTATTTTTCATCTCAGTTTCAAGCTGGTAACTTGCTCTATACTGGATATATCTTTCTTTAAGAATCTCAACCGTATAACTATCTTGAATCATATTCATTGAAAATAATAATAATATATAAACAATATCTAAGATAGAAATAAAATATTATTATTAATCAATTTTATAATCCCATATTAGGATGTATGTTATTATCGTTCTGGCTTTGTTAACCATTGAACAATACGGTCTTTGGTTCTTTCATCATTATAATATTCTATTTTATTGTTTTTAATTAAGAAAATAGTTGGGTATCCATCCACAACTATATCGTCTCCCAGATTATATTTTTCTTTGAGAAAACTTCTCGCTTCTTCTGTATGTTCTTTTCTAAATTCGACGTCAAAATAACCTGGTTGAGTTGCTTCCATTTCTGTCACTACATCCCTCCAAATAGGATGTAAAGGAATACAATAACCGCAACCTTCCATCCAAAAATAACCATATATTATTTTACCGTTGCTTTTTGTCATTGCTTCTGTTATTTTTTTCTTTTTTTCTTCTGGACTTTCGCAATTAAGCAATATGGTATTAAGGATATTCCATTTTGAGGTGGATGATTGTTCGAGGGTGGGATGAGGGGTTAGTACTCGATCAATGGGTGGTCGGTTAATAATATTTGATTTATGATCAAATGTAACCTTCTTTTTACCCTTACCCCTATTTTTTTTTGTTTGATACCGTTGTTTCAGGGGGGGTCCAAGTTGTAGACCACGTTTTCTCGTTTGTTTTTTTAATGGACGACTCCGAACGCGAATTTTTCGAGAAAGAGGTAGGAGGTTGCCTTTCATAAAAAATTGAATAATATATATAATATAAATGAGTAAAAAAATAAGTTCGAGTTTCATTATTATTTTATTATTGGCGGTTTTTATTTCTGGATTCTTTGTTTTACTAAATGGAGATATATCTATTAAAGAAAGGGGGAGTGATGAAATACAATTCTTTAAAAACATAAGCGAAGGATTTGACGCATCCGGTGGGAAGGTAAAAACTACCGACAGTTGTCCAAAATTGCTAGTAAAACGGGATGGTAAAATACTACTATATAGTAATCAATCCGGTGCTACACCGATTGAATTCAAAGATTTAAATGATTATTCTACATATTTAGACAAACAGCGTGAAAATGGGATAAATTGTCCTGTTCTTTTTTTACAACAAGAAACGAACGCGCAAAATAAAGATGTCTATCGTATTCGACAATCACCGTTTTACATTGAAGGTGGAATTCCCGCCCTTCCAATAGAAGTCCATGATAATACAGTCCCGGTTGAAGTTTTAGATGCTAGTCGTGATAATGGGTATAATACAGGAATGTACGCGGGGTTTGATCCTTATAATTTACATAACGGTAGATATAGTGAATTGGACGCAATACATGATTCGACAGAGAAAACACCAGGAGGCTCGGTGAACCCGGCAGACCCAAATTGGTTGGGTGTTATTCCAACCCAAAAAGCGGTTGATAGTGGAATGTTTAAAGAAAACGAAGTAGGTAAAGTAATTTATCCAAAAATGATCCCTACCACACAATAATGTATATCACAATCTATATCATATCTAAAGTAATGTTTGAATGATGTTATATACTATTTATTTTAATTATTTGCTGTTTCTGGACTTTTATTTTCATTTTTTCGTATACAATAATGAAAAAATGAAAGAATATATATCCCCTCCCCCAATTACGACCCACCCGCACACCGATATCCGTCGATATAATCGGCAAAAGGTAAAATTAAATATTGGTTAATACACATTTGCCATTTTCATTACGGTGGTATCCCTCTTTACATTTATTTCGACATCTTAATGTTTTTTTATTAAATTCTTTACCATCTTTACATTTTTTTTCAGTTAATATACATTTACCATTTTTATCACTCTGGTATCCCTCTTTACATTTATTTCGACATCTTAATGTTTTTTTATTAAATTCTTTACCATCTTTACATTTGATTGGTGTTCTTTTCGGTTGTAACTTCGGCCGTGGTGTTCTTTTCGGTTGTAACTTCGGCCGTGGTGTTCTTTTCGGTTGTAACTCAGGTGTTGGTGTTCTTTTCGGTTGTAACTCAGGTGTTGGTGATAATAATGCGAGTATTTCTTTATATTTAATTAATAATTCATCAATTTCAATTCTTTCAAAGCAATTCGGATGAATCATAGAAAACAATAATTCATACATTTTTGTAATAAAAATATCTTTCGATTCCACATCAATATATTGAAATGTGTTGATAAGTACATACATTAAAGCCATACCCAACCCATAAATATCTATTGTATTTTTATACTTAAGCAATGTCTTTTGTTGAGGTTCATCTTTAATATAGTTTATTTGGAAAGTATCTAAGAATGTCCGAGTAGATTTAAATTGGTAACTTTTTTTATAGCCTGGCATATGAAGAAATGATTTTTTTGATACATACGATAAAAAATTATAGTATTTGGATTTATATACCTGAAATAAATTTGCAAAATCATGGTTACTATATTTTCTATATGAATCGTATTCTGATTCAGGTAAAAAACATAACATACTCTCGGGTGGACACGACCAATGTGGCCTAACCCGAGGTTTCGTACCCATAAGTCCAAAATCAATTATATTTAATTTATAAGTTCTCATATTAAATAATATATTATGCTGTTTTATGTCGTTATGATAAATCGTATTTTTATGTAAATCAGATAAAAAAAGAATAAGCTCATAAGTATTAATCCAAAAATTATAAATCATTTTTTTCAATAGTTCATGATTCGTAATTGTGGATATATGTTTTTTTATAAAGTCAGCTAAACTTACCCCCCCATCTTCAAAAATTAATAAAGTATCTTTTTCTGATAAAATACAATCACGAACGTCTTTCATATCTGCCGTACACATTACCGGTGGAGGTAAATGATACTTATACTCATTATCTATTATATCGAGTTTTGCTTGTTCCTTTACTTCTGTTATGGCGTTTATTTTACCGGTTGCCTTAGATACTTTGTTTATATAAAAATCGTCATCTTTGGGTTCTTTACATCTTAAAGATGGTTTATATACACATCCGTAAGACCCTTTTGCGATTATCTTTGACATGTGTAATATATAATATTTACATATTTTAACACACAATATAGTTTATTGTAATACTGAAAATGTCAGGGAAGGGGGGGGTGTGCGGAAAATAACTAAAAAACGTTTTATATAGTAATTGTAATAATATGAATTTCCCCCTTTCATTTGTAGTTTTTATGTTTGTATTATTTTCTTATATTCATATCAATGATCAATATAAAAAATCCCAAGATTTAGAGATATATGAATTAGAATACAAAGGTATAGAAAATTTACAGGAAACGTGCGATGTAAAACAACCCGTCGTTTTTAATTTTGCGCCTATGATTACAAAATACGCACCCATTAATTTAGACGTTCTTTCCTCAATTGAGAAAGAAGACGGCAATACACTTAATGTCAAAGACACCTCTGATTATTACAAGGTTGATGTCGGCGACACAATTGTTCCCACCGAAGTCCCCCTTCCGTTTCACAATACTATACAATTAATTAAAACGGACAATTCTATCGCTCCACATTTTTTCACCGAAAACAACCACGAATTTATAGAAGAATCCGGTATTGACGGAGTGATGTTGAAAATCGGCGACGCATTTTTAAAACCAAGTTATACAATGAATCAAACATTCGATATTATGACAGCGGGAAAGGGCGTCGGGTTGCCCATGAAATACCATACTTATACACGTAAATATATTTATGTTAGCACAGGCAGAATTGTTGTAAAAATGGCACCGTTTAAAAACATAAAGAAACTGGATTTCAATAAACAATTATTGGTTTCTCCAATGAATTGCTGGAAACCACAACAACGGTTTATATCACACGTTAATAAAATACGATTCTTAGAATTCGATATTACAAAAGGACACGTGCTTTACGTCCCCCCCTATTGGATATATAGTATATTATATGACGAAGACGATACGTGTCTTCTTGAATATAATTATCAAACCGCGATGAATATAATAGCCCATCCACACGGGGTCATTCATTCTTTAAAAAATGGTCTTCAAACCGCCATCGGTTCATTCGGTGGCGAAAAAAAAGGAGACAACAACAAAAGACACGGATATTTACGCAAAGAAGAAACTGATACAGACACTGATGACGAAACGGAAAGTGTGGTAGAATCGAATGACGACCATACATCTGTCGTCGATTATGATTTATCTGTTGTTACAAAGTCGACTCCGACCACTACGTCGGATTAAAACCGCCGTTTTACTAATACTGTTTTTTGCGTGAAGATTACACCAATCCGCAAATGACATATATTCAGTTTCACCATTGATTACAATATCTAATATTTCACATACATATATTGGTAGAATTATTTTAAGAGGAATTGTCCGTTTTTTCTTTTCATTTTTTTCGGCTCGTTTAAATTCACGTTTAAGTGAAACTAGTTCATCATCGGTCATTCGTTTGAAAGAAGCTGGATCACCGGCGTAGTCTTCATGGTTAAAGTGATCCGGTAAACTATTGTCGTGTTTTATTATACGTATATTTGAAAATGGGTTTTTATTATAAACCATATCTGTAATTGATATATCTAACTCTACCAGATTTTTGATAATAGATCCGAGGATAGTATGATTCTTGCGTTTCGATGCTTCCCATTCTTTTGCGAGAGTCTGTAAATATCCATTGAAATAAAAGGAATGTTTTTCAACATAAAATAGATTATATATTTCGTTCAATAAATAGAATATTTCAAATTTAAGATTACTATAGTAAATTTCATACCCCCAATAAAGTGAATTCGACTCATCTTTATCGAGAAGAGCCGATACAAACGCCGTCTTTACTTGGTCGATGTCATACCCGTGTATTGTTTTGGTCATGGTTGATTGATCGTTAGCTTCTTCGTTTACTCGAATAGCGGATGTTGTTGATTCGGTTATTGTTTCCATTTTGTTTATTGTACTTGATTAAATATAATTTATTTAATCAATTTTATTTCCGGGAAATCCGGGAAATCCGGGAAACCTACGGTTTCCCCGGACGCCCCTTCCCTTTACAGGAACCTACGGTTTCCCGGTTTCCCGGTTTCTAAGACGCCTACTGTTTCCCGGTTTCTAAGACGCCTACTGTTTCCCGGTTTCTAAGACGCCTACTGTTTCCTCGGACGCCCCATTCCCTTTTTTAAAGAAAGTAATAAATATACAAATTATTCTTTGAAATTTAAGAATTTTATTTTTAAAAATTTCAAAGAAATATATTTTAACCCTTTACCCCATATTTGATTTAATACTTTAATGATTTAACCCGTGGATTTCAGGGTTAATGAAATTATTATTTTATTCGGTGATTATAAAACACTAGACCTTACCTCGACCCAAATATCTTAAATTAGGTAAAATATTTGATTTTTGTAAATATGTCGAAAACGTTAAAGGGTTAATACTTTTTGTATAAAAAGTTCCAAATTATCATTGGTAATTTTCCCGTCGAAATCGATAATCGTTCCTCCCATCATCATTTTCAATGTCGGATAATGTTCTATATTAAAATTTTGTATTAATTCAACCACATTTGTATCACTCGAATCAGTACAATCAGTTCCTGCTTCACCCCCAACACATTTAATTACATATCCATTGTATTCTTTGCCGTTGTGGTTTTGACAAAATGTTATCCATTCTGGTTTTGCGTTGATACAATGGGGGCACCAATCGACGTTAAAGAAATATATATCGACTTCTTGGTTTGTTCCGTTATTTGGGACATTCCCTTGATTTTTTGCGTTGTTATTTAGGGAAGGTATAGCGTATTTATAATAACACCAAACACTTAATGCTAAAAGTATTAGAATAAAAATTACAATGGAAATAACACGTATATGAGTTTTAAAATTCCTAAATAAAATTTCAACAATCTGTGACATAGATATAATACGGCAATATATTTTTTTTGTATATAAAACGGAGTATAATATATATAATGTTGTCAAGTGATGAAGAAAAAGGACCAGAATTATTTGCTGAAACTCTTGAATTGAAACAAATTGCAATAGGAGATTTAAGACAAAAATTACGTAATTTATCAAATAAATTAGAGCTGTTTAACGAAAACCAAAAAGAAATATCAGTTTTTGAAACATCATTAAAGTATAATGAAGCACTTATTGATAATACTGTATATCAGATAAACAAGTTAGATAACGAAATACAAAACGGACTTTTTAATACATCTGATGATATATTTCGTACAGACAGTAATTATCTCATCAGAACTATTCTGAAATTCTCGAAGAACAATTATCAAGTCAAATAAATAACTATAAAAAATATTTAGAAATATTAGATGAACTAAAACGTAAACTTCCTGATGAAAAGGATATTTTAATTGACATTACACAAATAAAAAATAAAATCGAAGAAATTGAAAACCATATAACAGATATGAGATTTTTGAAACAATACATGATAGATAGTGGTGTCAAATTAATATATTTACAAAAAAAACCAAATAATGAAAATAATAAAAATCAATCTGATTATTCTCCCAGAGCGATGAGAAATAAGATACCAGCTGATATTTATAACAAAAATACTTCACTCATCTCACAAAGTTCAGAATCAAAATCACAAAGATCAGATTCAAAATCAGATTCACGATCAGGCTCACAATTAGCACAATTAGATTCAGATTCAGAATCACAACCAAAAAATTTATCAATATATTCAGCAAACCCACCACCAAGACCACCACCAAGAAAAGATGATTATCCATTTGTAAGATCAATATATTTACCAAATCCCAATGAAGCAAAACAAAATGAAGCAAAACAAAATGAAGCAAAACAACCATCCAATGAACCAAAACCACCACCACCAACAACAAAAGTTCATAATAGACCAGTAACACCAGGAAGATATAGACCAGGAAGATATAAAGGCGGTAAAAAAACTAGAAAACGTCGTCGTATTCGTCCAAAATCCAAATAAAAAAGCATAAATAAAAATATATAAATGAACCCCCCTTCAAAAACAAAACCAATTCACCACCTCGTTTTTTCCGGCGGTAATATTTACGGATTTACTTTTTACGGAATTATGAAAACCCTTCAACAAAACGGTGTATGGGATTTAGCAACTATTCGAACAATTCACGCCACCTCGATTGGTGCTGTTATTTCCACGATACTTGCGTTGAATTATGACTGGGAAACCACAGACAAATATTTAATCCACCGTCCATTAAGCGAACTCATAAATTTTGATATATCAACTATTTTTGGCTGTGTTCAAAATTGCGGTTTTTTTACTCTTAAATTAATTGAAAATTATTTCTATAATCTTTTTACTGGTAAGGACATGTCACCGAAAATAACAATGTTAGAATTCTTTGAAAAAACCGGTATCGAACTACATTTTTTTACCACAAAAGTAACCGGGTTTGAGATGATCGATTTATCTTATAAAACACACCCCGATTGGATGATGACAGAGGCAATATATGCTTCTTCCGCACTCTTTCCGTTTTTAAGCCCTCTTTTTAAAGACGGCGAACTATACGTTGATGGTGGGTTTCTTCTAAATAACCCACTTACTAAATGTATTGAGGCTATTTCCAAGGGGGATAATGAAAACGAAGAAACCGATATTTTAGATTCCATTTTAGTGATTCGATTAAAAAAATACGTTGTTCCAAATCAAACAAGGTATTTAACGGTTGAGAATTATACTATATTTAGTTTCTTTGAAGAATTTGTTGAAAATATTTTAAAAAAATTGGATATAGGAAAAACGGGGGACAATGAACGTGTAACCAATATTACTATTGATAGTTCATTTATGAATGCGATGGATTTTACTATTTATTCGAAAATGGAATGTAGAAAAGAACTCATAGATTATGGCATTCGGATCGCGGAAGAATATTTACATAAAGACAATATTAACATTGCGGTCTAAATATGTCTAATACAAATGCCTAAAAAGATGACCCAAACAGACCCCCTCCAAGGTTGGCGGGTTGTGGTTCAGGAATTTGGTAAGGATCGGCAACTACTTTCCTTGACCCCCCTCCTCCCCCCGCAGATGAACTCTGTGCGGGGGGGAATATACCCGGCTGGTTATTGTCTAAAGTATCGGCCTGACTCGGAGAATGTCCATACCCACCTCCCCCACTGGTCATACCCTCTGACACACGAACACTCTTCTTTACATATTGTTTATGGTCGCTTCCACTGTTTCCTTCCCATAGATCAACTACACGTTCATATAGAATATTTGTTTTAATACCAATTTTGGTTTGTAGGGAGAGAATAATTATCATAAATGCCAATATAACATTTGTTATTGTCAGTCCTTCATATTTGTATTTACTAAATGTGGGAATAAACGTAATGGTTCGGTGGATTAATATTATACCGACAAATAGGATTACTAATTGGAGAATAACTTCTCCGAGTATTTCGATTGAACCTTTTTCGTTATCGGGGTCTGGGATAAACCGCTGGACAAGTTTATTAAGAGCAACTATCGGAATAATCGCCATAATTCCATATTGAACTGCGTTGTATATTTCCGCTTTTCCTTCTTCAGTAGAAGAAAAAACGTGGCTTATAAAAGAGGGACGGTTTGAATGATCCGTAATTGATCCACCTAATGTTTCCATTTATATAACATACCTATTTTTACAGAAACCTACGGTTCCCCCGTACCCACAATTTTATAAAATATATTTGTATAAAAGAAACGTTTCCACTCCGAGAAAAACCTACACAAGCCTCCCCTCCCCTCCCCAGCCTTCCAAATATTATATTATGAAAACTTGCGATTTCCGTAAAGGAGGGAGAGGAACCGTAGGCACCTGTAGTTTCCGATTAGGCTTTCATTTCCATACGAAGAAGTGAATGACATATATATTCACTCGTAAATTTCACATCATCTACTTCATAATCTTCTATATTATCTTTTTGATTTACTATTTCAATTGTAGGAAAAGGAAAGGGTGTTCTTTCAATCTGGAGATTTAGTGATTCTATATGTTCTTCGTAAATATGCGCATTTCCTAAAAAATATACAAATTTATCCGCTTTTAACCCACAATGTTTCGCTAAAATATGTGTCAAAAAAGCATAAGATGCTATATTAAATGGAACACCTAACCCCACATCTCCACTTCTTTGAAAGAGACAACACGAAAGCCAACAACCATCGCGAACATTAAACTGTGCCATTACATGACACGGTGGAAGTGCCATTTCGTCGATCTGTTCCGGATTCCACGCCGTCATTATTAGCCTCCTGGATGTTCGTGTTTCCGAGTTTTTTAAAGAATTAATAATATTTAACAATTGATCAATCCCCCGCTTTTCAGATGGGTTGACGTCGCCGGTTACAGAATAAGGGGCATTCCAATTTCGCCATTGATAACCATAGATTGGTCCTAAACAATCTTCGGGATAATGAAACAATCCACGATCATCCAAAAACTGGCGAGTAGAATTTGCGTTCCATATACCAACCCCCACTTTTTTCAGGACTCGGTTGTCTGTTTCTCCACGAATAAAAAACAACAACTCTTTTAAACAAGTTTTCCAGGCTGTCTTTTTAGTTGTAATTAAAGGTAGAGTTCCATTTTTCAAAGAAAAAGACATTGAATAACCAAATATACTCCGTGTTTTTCCATTGCGTCCTTCTTCGATCGATCCCTCATTTAAAATTGTTCGAATTAAATCAATGTATTGAATTTCTTCGTGGATTTTAGAAGAAATCGCGGTATGGGTTTGTCTGATTTCCATTATTTGAAACTATATCTAGTTATTTATATATAATTTAATTATGGAAAAGCACGACGACGAATTGGAAATTGTCCCAAACGGATTTATATCATCTGTCATTTGTGACAATGAGGACGAAGTCCTTCGTGAACTCGATTTACATTATATTTTTGTTGCGGACGAAGAAACTCAATCAAATGTTGCTACTGAATTTTCACCAACCGACACACACGAAATACATATTGTTGAAAATAGAGAAACCCCCGCAAAACCATCAAATGAAGAGACGATTATTAATAAAATTAAACGTAAAATTATGGAATTATGTAACGTCAAAAATATAGTAATATATGTTTTATTAGCCAACTCATCTGTTAAACATAACAATTTTATACGATTATTCAATGAGTTTTTAAGAACAACCCTCCCAGATAAATACTATAGTAATATTATCATATTTAATTTCTTTGATCCTAAAAATATTAGTTTTAGTGATTCTACCCCCGTATATATTCAATATGATTTATGTAACAAATATTGTTTAGCAAATATTAATAAAATTACTGATAACTCAAAGAAACTGTTTCAAGTATCAAATGTAACGTGTAATCCAAAAAAAAGTTTATTTATTCAACAGGATTCGTCTAAAAACGCAAAGTATATATATAAATTTATTCATTTAACCGACCTTTACGACTACGACCAATTAAAATTTTTAATTACGGAACGTCGGTGTTCTTCCGGTAAATTAATCCAATTTTCAGGAACGTGTTGGATTAATACCATATTAAATGCTCTTCTTTTACCTAAAATGTCGCGAAAATATATGATAGAACAATGTCGTAAAAATATAAGCACTGACCCTGTAAAAAATAAAACGAATCTAAATAATATTTATAAATCAAGAGATAAACTAACATATAACAATATACTTTCCTCAATTATTTATAACATTTTTATTAAAAAAGAACTCCCTTCTAAACTCAAAAAAGGGATTGAAACCGACTTTATCCTTACTTTTGCGGATAAAATAAAACGTATATGGGCTATTAAAAATGAACAATATTTAACTCAATCAGATGTCGCTTTACTTAGAACTAACAAAGTTAAATTTGGGCAAGGGGGAGATGTCGCATGTAGTGTTTCAAGTCTTACCGAAATATTAAGTAATTATTTAAAGGATTTTCAGTACACATATCGGGCGTTTTTGTTTGAAATACCGGTTAAGTTTACAAAAGAAGAAATAAAAAAAATAAACCCTCCTCATTTGGAGAAACGAATTAAAAAGGGTTCTTCCTATTATCAACTAACATCGTGTATTCTCTCTCAACAAAAAGGGAAACATGTAATATGTGGGTTTATTTGTGAAGATAAAGAATATATATATAATTCGAATCTTAGAACAGCGGTTGAATGTAACTGGACAAATTATGATTATCAACCCTATATTGATTTTTGTAAAAATGGAAAATACGATAATCCCGGTATACTTTACATGGAAGTAACAATATATACACTTGAAACACCCGACGATATTAAAGAAAATGAAACTGCTCAGGAAGAAGTGGAAGAAGCGGTGAGTTCATTTGTAACACCTGATATTGTGTGTCCGAATTTTTCTTCGTCTTCGGCATCCCGTTCTTCGACACCACGATCTCCTATAGCAAGACCGTCACCAACAATACCAAACAAAACCAAAAAATGCCCACGTGATAATCAAGAATTAGTAGACGGTAAGTGTCGCGTAAAATGTAGAGAGGGTCAAATAAGAAATCCTCTTACAGGACGTTGTATAAAAAACAAAACAGTTAAATGTCCTCGGTCAGACCAGGAATTAATAAATGGGAAATGTTACGTAAAATGTAAGCCGAATCAAACTAGAAATCCTGAAACTGGTCGTTGTAAAAAAACAATAAAATTTTTGCCGTTTTAAAATCCAACTCATTTATAAATAGGAGGTGTTTACGATAAAAGGGTTAAAGAATTTCCCATAGTATTTATTATTCGAATGAGTGCTTCAAACGCTGCCGCCAAAAAACGTCGTGCTATGATCCCCGCCAATTCAGCGGATTCGATGCCAAGTATAGGAGGACGACCCTATACATCTACCGTTTCGTCAGCACAACCGTCAACGACGGCGGGTCAAAAGGTATCCCCCTCTGCTCAACAGGGGTTTACTCTACAACAAGTTATATCAGTTATTGATAAACGGTTAGTTAGTTTAGAAAATAATGTAGATGAAATTAATAAAAGACAATCAACGGATTCTTCTGTACATTCAAACTCAGTTGGTACACAACCCTTTTTACCGGATGAACAAGCAGACTTTAACAAACAGGTGAATGAAAACTTTCAAATGATTAATGATAATTTAAATGAATATGACAATCGATTTGAAATACTGGCAAATGAAATTGCCGATATAAAAACAATTGTATTGAAACTTCAAAGTTATACTATGGATGTAAATAAAATGTTATTGGAAGAAAGACAACCCCTAGATACGTCATTTAATGAAACCCATCAAAATAATGAATGTGATTCACTTATTTTAAATGATATATATTCGTTTTCTACAAAAGAGGAAGAGACGTCATACAATATGTTGCCACCAGCACCGGATAATGATAAGGAAGTCATCCCATCTTAACCAACAAAATTTGAAAAGAAACGTTGTTTTATTATATTTTATTTTTATAAAATATTATACCGGTACGAAATACAGAAACAAACCGTTGTAGATGAATTATTAAAGATCTTTCTAAGAGAGCGTTAAAACGAAATACGGGGTCAATACAGTTTACACCATTGAAGATTTAATCAACGGATTCAATGGTTAACAGATTCAATGGTTAACAGATTCAATGGTTAATCTTTTTATTAGTTATATATATTGTATAAAATACTACTCTATATATGGTTTCAAATATTTTAAAATATGTAAAGATTTGAACTTTGTAAAAAAACCGAAATGCCTCCCCCCCTCTCGCGCACATACCAATTAAAGATGGTATTCACTGTACTGGATATATTTTGTTAGTAATTATTGTTTTATAAATTTATAAAATGGATATTACCAACTAGGTGAATAATTTATTCCTTTTTAGGAAAAGGAAAGGTGGTTACTATTTTTATAATAGATTACGGAAAATATATAAAAAAAAAATATTTTATAATAAATATTATGAATTCGTTCTTTTCAAAAGTTGCTAACCGTAAGAAGGAGGAACCCACTCTTCTAAACACATTCCAATTCAACTTTCTTTTATTAAATACAGTATATATATTACCTCTAACCGACAATACAATATCTAATCGTATTTTTATTGATTTTATTAATTTTCGCAAATTCGTTAATCGTTCCAATTTCAATGAAGTATCCGATCATTTTATAGGGTTAATTGTTGAAATTTTAAAAATACACAAAACGGTTGAACTTCATTTGAATCTAAAGAAATTCTCCATTACTGCTACCGAAAAATACAAAGACCTGGTATTAATGTTCTATGAAAAATACCAAATTAATTACGTAAATAGTATTAATGCTGTATATATTTACAATACACCCCATGTATTTGAAGCAATTAAAACTATTTTTATTAAACTCTCACCCCTTTCTAGTACATTCGATTTCGAACCCGTTTTATATTCAAACGCCGAGTCTCCCCAAAAACTAGCCGATATACTAAAAGAACGTATGAATTCTATATATGCCAACAACGACGGAGAGGACGCAGAAGATGACGAAACAACCGTATAAAGCGTTCGTCCGTTATTCAAAGAAATGGATTTTAAAATTAAAGATCCTTCAAAAATAGAGGTATTTACATCTATCTTTCAAATAATAAAATCTATATCGGAACAAATATCCATTCATTTTACGGATGAGAAAATGTTTATTCAAACGATGGATCCGTCAAAGGTGTCCGTCCTTGAAATCGCCATACGTTCTTCATGGTTCGATTTTTATTCCTGTCAGGAAGAGGATTTACAAATTGGAATAAATACCGGTATATTACACCGCATCCTTTCCTCCAAAGAAAAAACACAGACTATTCATTTTGAGTATAATACAGAAGACACCGGTAACGAAGATAAACTATTTGTAAATATGATTGAAGTAACCCCCGCCAAGGAACTCCAGATAAACAACGCAGGGGATGTTGTACCCCCCTCGACAACCGATGTCTCAGTTTCAAAGAACTATAAAAATGTATATAATCGCTATTTTGAAGTTCCATTAATTAACTTGGAAAATGAGTTAATGGAAATACCTACAATTGACTATGAAGCCGAGATTTCACTTCCTTCTATCAATTTCGCTATTTTGATTCATCAATTAAAAGGATTTGGCGAAGTATTAAACATAAAATGTAATGAAAATGATATACAGTTTATATCGAAATCGACGGAAAATGGAAGTATGCGGGTTGAAATTAAAATCGATGAACTAACCGGGTTTTCTATTATTGAAGGAGAAAATATAAATGTTTCCTTCAGTCTTCAATATATAAATACGATTTCAGCCTATAGCAAAATTTCAAAGACGGTGGAACTCAAAATTCGACGCGACTATCCTATACGGGTGGATTATGTGTTTGGTGAAGCAGAAGAAGGGAGTATAAAGTTTTTCCTATCGCCGAAAATCGGTGAAGATGATGATACGGCAATATAACCCGAATTGTTAACTCTTTGATGTTTTATTACTTTACACCCTCCAACAAATCTTATGTAAAAGTAAATATTTAATCCATATATGGTATTAATATATAGACTATATTACAAAAATACATAAATCTTTTACCGACAAATCTGACGATATAACCATTAAAGGGATGATATTATGTAAAATCATCGAATCCCATATAATTTAAATCGCGCCCAGTAACAAAATACGACAAACAAATACAATATAACAATCCACGCAAAAAAATATACTAATAATTTTGGTATATTTGTTCGAACCAGTTTTATTATTGAAAATGTCTTTACATGAAACAAAATACGGTTAGACAGATTATATGATTCTTATTCAAATAAAGACATTAATCCTTTAACGATTTAACCCACAGATTCCAGTGTTAATGATTTTATTATTTTAATCAGACATTGTAAAACACTAGATCATACATCGCGTCAAATATTTTAAAATAAGTAAAATATTTGTTTTATGTAAAAATGACAAAAAACGCAATTTAATTCTTTGCCGTTTCTGGACTTTTTAAACCTGTAACCCTTTGCCGATTATATCGACGAATTTGTCGGTAAATGAAATTTGTGTTTTGTAATGATATTTATATAGTTAATACCAATTATGGTTTCATCTTTTATTACAATATAAGAAAAATGAAAAATTTAAAAAGTTCAGAAACGACAAAGGGTTAACGATTTAATTTGAGGATTCAATGGTTAATGTTTTTTATTAGTTGTATAGATTATCTGTTGAACCTGAAATAACATATAACGGACAATTTACGAATATTTAATTATTGAACAGATATATTATGACTTTGAAACTTGTAAAAATAAAGTCGGTGAATATTTATTGTTATATCCTGAAATAAAAACACATTATTTAGATTTATCAATTGTATGTAAGAAATTATGTAAAATAGACACATTATTTCCACCAAATGGTTTATGAGTTGAATACTATAACGTTAAAGATTTACGAGATATAATTACAATCACACATAAGAAAAAGAAGATGAGTGTTATTTTGTAAATATTCAGGAATTGTAATGTTTAAATATAATTAACGTGCAAATCCCCTCACATTAATTAAAAACGAGATTTACAATGATAATTATTTTTCTACATTACATTTCGAAAAATGTTAATTTACCGTAGCTTGGCGAAGGCAAAATGTGGAAGGTGAATAAGTAGTTATAACTATTATTTTCGTGTGCGTTTCGTATATAAGTTATGTTTTTTTGTGTATCGTTTTTATACTTTACCGCCAATTTGTTACTTTTGAACGATATATTTTAAGGTTTTATCATACTGTATAAGATATTCTTTTATATACATCATAATAGTATTTATTGCGTGGCATTTTTCCTCATCTATTTTTTGTAAACCTTTTAACAAATACTTAGTTTTTAATCTTATAAATACTTCATGTAGTGTTAATTCTTCAAAATTACGAATACCTTCGCTTAATAGTTCTAAATATTCATCTAAATCTATATTACTTTGAATTTTAACTTTAATCTCTTCTACAATATCCCCAATAAAAAGTCTATTACGTAGTATGGTATTATATTCTACATCATTTGTATGATGACTAGATACAAAGCCTCTTTTATTATACCAAGATTGTGCTACATCTCCTGTAAGTATTTCTAATACACCTAAGTCAACATCACATTTATTAAATAGTTTCGATGAATCATCATATAATTCTATATATTTAACTTTCAGTTTTTTGCCGAGTAATTTAAATTTATTTAATATTTTTGTTCCGGATATTGTTTCTTTACCATTATTAAAAGATTTTAAATAAATAATTTCAATATAATCTGGAACGGATCTATTAAATATAATATCAAAGTCTAAATCTTCACTATCTTGGTCTTCATCAAGGTCTTCGTCATTTTGTCTGAAGTAAAATCTAAACATATCTTTACGATTAGTTTCAGCAATATATACTTTCATATCAAATGGAGTAAACAGACCATTAATAACTTCCGCAACACTTTTTTTCGTCCATATTTTTTGTTTTGGTGATTTTTTTAATGTTTCTTGTGATGAATCCTCTAATGGTTCTGGTGGTGATTTTTTTAATGTTTCTGGTGGTGATTTTTTTAATGATTCTGGTGGTGAATCCTCTAATGGTTCTGGTGGTGATTTTTTTAATGGTTCTGGTGGTGATTTTTTTAATGATTCTGGTGGTGAATCCTCTAATGGTTCTGGTGGTGATTTTTTTAATGTTTTTGGTGGTGATTTTTTTAATGGTTCTGGTGGTGATTTTTTTAATGATTCTGGTGGTGATTTTTTTAATGTTTCTTGTGATGAATCCTCTAATGGTTCTGGTGGTGATTTTTTTAATGTTTCTTGTGATGAATCCTCTAATGGTTCTGGTGGTGATTTTTTTAATGTTTTTGGTGGTGATTTTTTTAATGGTTCTGGTGGTGATTTTTTTAATGTTTTTGGTGGTGATTTTTTTAATGTTTTTGAGAAATTACTCATACCTAAGTATATACGACTACTCGTTTTCCGTATCCTGCCGAAAATCTTTGACATTATATGTAATAATATATATATATATATATAATGGAATTTATAAAAATTATTAACCCTTTAATGTTTTTAATATTTTACTTATTTTAAAATATTTGACACAATTTATTGTATATTGACCGATTAAAATAATAAAATCATTTATCCTTGAATCCGCTGGTTGAATCGTAAATAAGGATTTATAATTTTTCTAAATTGCATTCCAAAAAAAACATTTTTGGCTCAGGTGATGCCTCTTCTAAACATATTAACATTGTTTGAAACAACCATTTTATAAAATTCTATATTTAGTATTTTATAAAATATTTAAAACAATATATGGTAACAACCAAAATTGTATATTAATATGTATATTTTTAATTAATGTGCGGATTTGCACGTTAAATCAATTAAGGGTTAATTAATAAATATAATTATATTATATAAAATTAATGACAACTCCTCCATCATCAAGTATCAACCATAGCCTTTCAGAAAAATCTTTCAGCTCAACTATTCATGTTCCACAAGATCCTAACCATATTATTATTACATCAGATGATTTACAATTATTTAGTTCAAAAGAATCTTTAGGAGATAAAACATCTATTGAATTTAATGAGTGTGAATTAAATCAAGATATAATAGAATTATTAGATAGATTACAATCATTAAAAAAATTATCCTTTGTAAATTGTACGTTTAGGAGTATACATAACCGTCATCCCAAACGCTTGTTTCAACATGATCCCACTATCCCCATTAGTTACAATGAAAATACGGGTATACATATACGTCGTTATGAATCTTTAGAAGAATTATCTATTACAAATTGTGATGTCGAAGAATTAATACTGGATCATTTACCTAATTTAATAAAGTTAAATTTTAATTCACTACCAAAATTACAACATTTAATAATAACTAATTGTGATGAAATGAAAGATTTAAATCTTGATTTAAATAACTTAACAAATTTAATTATTAGTTGTCGTAGTTTAAAATCTTTAAATATAGTTAAATTACATAAATTAGAAACTTTAGAAGTTCATAGTCATGAATTAAAAATATTATATATATCAAGAGTGGATAATCCAAAAATAAGCTTAATTTATATGAGTGAATGTAGATTATTACAACAAAAAATAAATGATTTGATCTTAAAAAAAAATAAACTATCAAAAAGAATGATGATTAAAAAAAATCATGATCAAAGTACGGAATTAATTATGTTGTTTGAAAAATTGATTGAAATACATGAAAAATTGATTGATATACATAGCGCAAAACAAATGTTACCAAGAATGTTTAAACAAACTCGATTACCCGAAGATGCAATAAAGGTAATAACTGAATACGGTGGTAAAACACAATCAAAAAAACAAAAAGCAAAAAAAGAAGGACAAAAAAACAAAAAGCAAAAAAAACAATTTAACTCTTGATCGATTATATTGACGGTAAAGATATATATAAATTATTTAACCCTTTGCCGATTACATTTACGGATTTGTCAGTAAAGTAATTTTGTATTTTGTAACGAGATTTATATAGTTAACCCTTTAACGTTTTCGATATTTTTACAAAAATCAAATATTTTACTTATTTTAAGATATTTGGTTCGATGTATGGTGTAGTGTTTTATAATGACCAAATAAAATAATAATTTCATTAACCCTGAAATCCGCGGGTTAAATCGTTAAAGAGTTAATACTAGTTATAGTTTTAATTTTTATTACCATATAAGAAAAAATTAAAAAGTCCATAAATGGCAAATGGTTTATTTAACCCTTATTTGATTTAACGTTCAAATCAGCACATTAATTAAAAACGTTTTTTACAATAATATTTATATTGTGTTACCATTAGTGGTATTACCCCTTATTTGAAACATCCTTTTTATAAATTTCTATTTTTTTAGTATTTTATAAAAAATAACAGCATACTTAGTAACAAAGTAATAATGACATTGTAAATACTGATTTTAATTAATGTGCGGATTTGCACGTTAAATCAAATAATGTTTAAAGTAAATGTAAAAATTATTTGGTAATAATGGATAATGCTGTTATTCATAAATCATAACTAATACGAGAAAAGATAGAATATGACAATAATTACTTTCTATATAGTGTTCTTTACCATCTAGAAATTAACCGCATAGAAGAGTTCTTTAGTCAGTTAAAACATTATATAAAAAAGGAAAGTCCAAATACATATGAAGATATTTATAAGGTAATTTCTAATATTTTAGAGAAGAAAATAACAAAGGAACATTTAACAAATTACTTGAAACATAGTTATAAAATATATAAATCATAACTACGTCTTGTCTCATTTTTCTTTTTGTTCGGTGTAATTACATACAACTTATTACAATCAGTCAATGTAAATAGTAATTGATTAAATATTACTCATTCCAATTGAATATATGACGAATGTGTATTTTTTGATCTGCCTATATATTTTTTATTTTGTGGTTCTAGTTGTGTGGTTCTAGTAATTTCATTATATAGTTGTTTTTTTATATTTGGTTTACTCTTTTTACTTTGCGAGAGTTGGTTATTGTATGTTAATGAAATATTTGTTATGTAAATGTTATAAACATTACTCGGACTAAATAATAATTTTATTTGTGAACTATTTATGTAAAATGTCTTTGAATATAAAGTCCAATCAATCCATTTATTAACTAATGTATCTACTGTATCAAATAATACATTGTTTAAATAAATATTTAAAGGGTTTTTTTATACGTGCTTCGTCTACCACAATACAGAAAAGATAAAGTATAGTTACCTACATGTGGTATATTTATTAATTGATAAATATTAGACCAGAATAAATAGTTTTTGGTAAAATAACATCACCGAATGTACCGTTTTTTACTAAATTTAACGACATTCTTATAATAAATTGAGATAATTATCTAATCCCATATAATTGAAATCTCGCCCAGTAACAAAATACGACAAACAAATACAATATAACAATCCACGCAAAAAAATATACTAATAATTTTGGTATATTTTTTCGAACCAGTTTTATTATTGAAAATGCCTTAATTATAACAAAAAATAAGACAACTAATACAATTAACAACGGCTGTAAATATGGATAATAAAAGTAATGAGTCATTAATCCTATAAAAAATTGGTAATATGTATTGGGCTCTGTACCTGTTTTCAATATATAGCGAGTAATATTGTCATATATAATAAAATAACGCTTTAAAAAATCTATATAGTATTTATTACAATTATTACATACCAAAAAATGGAGTTTTAATAATGTTCTCGGTGTATTTTCATCAGGGTTTTCTTTGATTACTTGATGAGTCGTCCTTGAAAAGTCGAATAATATATAATCATTTTTATTTATTTTTTTTTCTTTATCAAAGAAAACAAACTTGGTTGAAACATTCGTATTTTTATTTGGAGATAAACCAATAATTATTCTATATAACGAAGCGTTGTTGAAAGAACAGACAGTATGACAATCTTTATGGATCACTATATTTCCAGTTGCTCCATATAAATTTGTTTCTGCTACATTCTCTACAGTCTTTGTGAAATTGGAATAATATAACTCGTCCATCTCTCTCACATTTGTTTTTATACAAGTTTTTTTGTTTTCGCATAACTTATCCCAGAACGGATGAGATTGTATTATATTTAGTTTTTCTTTCAAAGAAGGGGGTAACGTATTATACCAAGTATGATATGTTGTCAAGTTTTTATCGGGAATGGTTTTATAATATTCATTGTATATCTCGTCGATTATTGGTTGTAAATCCGTTGGCAATTTTCCTATACCTATCTTTCCTTCATTTTTGCTCGTGTGTGTTAATAACTCCATTGTTAGTTAAATGTATTATATATTAGATATTAGATTTATAGTATTAGAGAATATTATTGTACAAAATTTACAAGATTTTGTAATGACGTGTATATTAGTTAATACCATTTATGGTATCATTTTTATTATGTATAAGAAAAAAATGAAAAATGTAAAAAGAAAAGTCTAGAAACGGCAAAGGGTTAAATAAATATTATATTACCATTTCGCCTTTTTTACATTTATTTGTTGATGTCCCTTTTTACGCGACTTGTTTGGATCGAATTCTTCTTCTTCGTCGTCGCTTCCTATTCCTTTTGACAAATTCCAAAACTGCTCGTCACCCAACCTAAAATCCGGTCTTTTCTCCGCCTTATACCAAAATACCTGGTCTGTGATTTTATTACTCTTCGCATTGTTGTGAATTACCATACATTCGTAATTTTGCGAGGTTTGGTCAAAGACGCTACAAAAAGATTCCAATGAAGGAAACATACTGGCATAATTTTCCCAAAGCCGTTTCCGATTTTGTAATGATGGTTCTCTCAAAATAAATACATAATCAATGTTACATCTAAGAATCGGTGGAATACCTAAAGCGTACTGTAAAGTTATCACCAAAAGAACCTTCCAATGTCGTCCGTTTAGAAAAAGGAGTCGCATTAATTTGTCTCGAGTCCAACTACTATCATATAAGCAATCATCTAGAATACAAAAGCAACGCGGGTCGATACTGGTTTTTTTATACGTTTCCATTTCACGCGCCATTTGTTTCATTACTACTTTTTGACGTCTCAATACATTTTCAATTAAAACACTGCTATATTCATTATGTATGAATAGTGCGGGAACGTGATTCGCGTAAAAACCATTTCCGGCTTCTGTTCCCGAAATAACAGTTCCTATAGGCACATCCTTGTGATGGTAAAGAAGGTCACGAACCAAAAACGATTTACCCGTGTCACGTCGACCAATCATAATAACAACCGGCCCTTTCGCCTCATCTGGGCGGAATGTAATTGTTCGCATATCAAATTTACGTAGTTCTAAAGTCATTTATATATAATAATCTATTAATCAATCTGGTTTAACGAACATTTTAACTGATAAGGGACAGACGGGGTGAGGGGGGGAGTCGTTGCTTTATTTTTAACCCTTATTTGAAACGAACCAATCAAATTTAACACCACTAAAGGTAACACAAGATAAATATTAATGTAAACTCGTTTTTAATTAATGTACTGATTTGCACGTTAACCCTTTAACGATTTAACCCGCGGATTTCAAGGTTAATGCTTTTATTATTTTAATAGGTCAATATAAGATACTATATCATACATCGTGACAAATATTTTAAAATAAGTAAAATATTTGATGTTTGTAAAAATGTTGAAAACGTTAAAGTATTAAAGAAGTATTACTCATTTATATATTATGTATCATTATTTTCACCTCCATCTACTTTAACCACACCCGCACAAATCCGTTTTGTCGATAAATAGCGTTCAAAATGGGTAGTCCTTCTACGCAAATTACACGACAAACACGCAATTACTATATTCTCGCAGTTATGCCCATACGTATTATCGAGCCGTTCGATTGTCCATTGTTTTGGTTCTCTTACATATTCATATAACACATTTGTCGGTTCTTTACAATAAAAGCATATCATCGACGATTCTTTCAATTTGCCAAGAACAAAATCAACCGTCACGAACATTGAAGCGTCGTATTTGTTTTTCTTTAAATCCTGGTCTTTGTAACTTCGCAGTTTCGCTTTGATTTGTGAATATATTATTTTTTGATATTTATCAATTGAACCATTGTCGGTTAAACCAATCATATTTAATACGGCTAATTGATTATCATATCTTAATTCTTCGGGGGAAAACTCCCATCGTTTGGTTTCGGTTATAACACGTTTGGAACGTTCCTTTTCCATTTTAATTTTTTCATGATTTGTTGTTATCAATGATGAAAATACATTTGTTTGTTTCGTTGTCCGTTTTGAAATGTTTGGATTAAATACAACCGTTTTGTTTAAAGAATCCGATTCCATTCGTAGCACAATACTTTACACTATATACTTTTTTATAATAGATAATTCTTCTTCTTTTAAAAAGACAACTGGAAAGGTGGTTTGATCCGCCCCCGCCGTTTTATCTTTAATAAAACGTAAAAGCATCTCAACAATCGCACATATCCCTCTTTGTTTAATATTCACTGTATTTTCCTGAGTATACTCATTTACCTGTTCACCCGATCCACCAAACAACGACCGTTGTCGATTATACAACTCAACATAATAATTCAATATTTCAATAGAACGTTGTTTTCCCGCCTGTGTTATATCAAATCCCTTGTTTCGTTTATTATTTTTATCGCGAATTTTAAAGACGCCTTTTTCAATAAATCCGAATATATCGCTGATTCGGTCAATCGGGACAACAAATCTCTTTAAATATTCTAAAAACGGTTTTGTATTGTATTGTTGAACCCAACCACCTTGAAGTGTATACGAGAAGATTACTAAATTCTCTTGTTCATCGACGAGGGCAAATACGTGTTTTTCGTTCCCCAACCGTCTTTCTTTGAAATATTGGTGTATTAGATTATTTAAATCCGTATAGGTGAGTGATAACTGATTGGGGACTTCCGTGTCCGACTGCTCTTTTCCTCTAAACATTTCATCTAATATTAGTAATTTTTCTTTCGAATTCAAAGAATCCAATAACTTGTATATAGAATATTTAATTATCTCTTCTGTTGTAATACCGAAGGTAAGATTTAAATGATCACGTATAAGTCGAATATTCATCGCAACTGTTCGTTCCTTATCCGGTTTATGTTCTATATTGTCTATTCGGGGGGAAATAAGAGTAAGATAACTAGATTCTATATCATCTATTATTTGGGTTAGTTTGTCCCTTCTTCTTGTTTGAGTAGGAAGAGTGGTCTGTGTTGCGGAAGGTTCATTCTCTATCAATTGGGGAGAAGGAACAAGGGGGGGGATAAGAGGAACAAGCGTGTGTGGGGGTGGTGGCTGAGGGGCTGAAACCGCAACCGTAACGGTTTCATTCTCCTGTTCTTTGAAATCATCCGGTACTTGAAGCTTTAATTCGCTACGTTTGTATTCAATCGGTACAGATCTTTCATAAATAGAAATATTTTCATCTGTTATTTCCACCGGTTGAAAAGAATATACATCTCCTTTATTGACCAAATTCCCCAACCGGTCATATTTATCAATCAAATATTCATTTTTATTTTGAATGAGATATGTTAAAGAACTGTATATTTGTTCAAGAGGATAGACTCGTTGTGAATTTAAAGACTGTATAAGATTTTTCCGAGTATAAAACGATCTTTCTTTGAAAAGTCCACGGATACGTTCAATAATCCGCGAATTATTGTCACTAATAAACTCCAACCCAAATGTGCTTTTATCGGCTTCAAATGAGGGGTCGTCAAGATTAATCGCCTTTTCTCCATTGGACGGTACATGACATTTATATTCGCAATTATCCATATAGTCGCACATATCAGTATATGGTTTATCACCAATAACATGATCGATTTCCGCCCCTCCTTCACTACTTATATGAATTTTTATATTTTGATTTTCCACCATGGCGTTGAATTTTTCAACGGAGAAATTGGTTTGTCCAATATTTAACATACAATCTACCGCAGTTTCTTTAATAATTCGAGTAACCCGTCCAATTTGAAGTGCCTTTCTCTCCGCCGTTCGATAAACATATGTGTCGGCACATTCTTCTTCTGGACGGGTTGGAAGAATAGAAGAATGGAGGAATATTTCGACATTACGTTCTTCGAATGGCAAAGAACAATGACTGAGGTTACGAACCCCTCTCCCAATAATTTGTTCTATACGATTCATATTGTACCACGGTTCCATCACGTGTATTTGGCGGATATTACGGAAATCTAGACCTTCCGCACCTGCCTTCGATATAATGACTATCTTTACAAGTTCGCCGTATTTGTTTTCTTCGCTGGTAATATATTTTATATCTTCATCATTTGTAGGAGAAAATGACATATCACCGGAAATAATAGTATATTTGGCGGGTTTAAATACAGCAGTGGCATCGGACATTCTTAGATCGGTTCGAGTTTTCATTGTGGCTGAATCGACGGGTTCGGTTGGTGGGGTCTGAAAAAGGGATTTTGTATAAGGTGCACTACCGTATCGTGTGATTCCCATTTCTTCAAGTGCCAAAGAAATAGGGACTATTCCGCCATCAATATATTGGGAATATATCATTATTATTCCTTTCGAAGATTTACGTATAATATCACATATAGTGGATATTTTACCACTGTATTTTGAAATATTATCTCGATGAAATATACGACCATATTTCGCAAGAATACCTGGTTTGTAATTATAGTTGAATTTTTCAGGTTGTGTATTTTCTGCGGAATTGTCTTGATAATCCATTACTTCGTCGAGTCCTCTTTTTCCAACAATAAATGGTATTTGATCGATCGATTTTATACCGTCAGCTTCCAATAATTTATTTGGATATATCATATTTAATGATTGTATAGGAAATTGTAATTTACTATAACCGAACGCATCAATTGATTCTGTTCCGTCTTCTGTTACATTAAGAGGAGTGTTTTTCATTGAAGAGTTTTCTATTGTATTACGTGTAATAGTATTAGTATAGTAAACATCATTGTCTTTATTGGTACTTTGTTCTGGTAATTTATTTCTTTGAATTATTATTGAAGAAGAGGGGATAGATTCGGGACGGGGTGTGGTTTCAAACTCCGTTTTGACAGATTCGGGACGAGAGTCGGTAACAGATTCGGGACGGGGTGTAGTTTCAAACTCCGTTTTAACAGTTTCGGGTGTGGTAGATTCGGGACGAGGGTCGGTAACAGATTCGGGACGGGGTGTAGTTTCAAACTCCGTTTTAACAGAGTCGGGTGTGGTAGATTCGGGACGAGGGTCGGTTTTGACAGATTCGGGACGGGGTGTGGTTTCAAACTCCGTTTTAACAGATTCGGGTGTGGTAGAATCGGGACGAGGGTCGGTTTTGACAGATTCGGGACGGGGTGTGGTTTCAAACTCCGTTTTAACAGATTCGGGTGTGGTAGATTCGGGACGAGGTGTAGTTTCAAACTCCGTTTTAACAGATTCGGGTGTGGTAGATTCGGGACGAGGGTCGGTTTTGACAGATTCGGCGTTAGGGTTTTTAACGGGGTCAATTACTGGTTTTTTGTTAAGAAAGTCAAAAAACCCTCCTCCAGTCATACTATTACTTTCAGCTGTTCCTGTTTCTATAGTATCGTTCGATTCAGAATCTTTTATAAAATGTTGATTCTTTAAAAATGTAACAATCATATTATAACCTTTCTCCTGTGTTTCCCCCATGTTGGTATAATAAACCGGAACGTATTGAAGGGGAGAATTAATAGCACTCTCATTAATCTGGTATTTTGGCGGAGTAACAATAATATCAGTTCGTGTCTTATAAATTCTAAACGGAAAGGAGTAAGGATTTTCACTACGAACATAGGAAACATACCCAGTCAATTTACGTATAAGAAGCGATTTTCCATTTTCTTTCCACCGATTATCAGGGGCATCTGGGTTCGCGATTTCTTTAAAATTTCCGTCTTTGTCAAATACATCTGTTATTTTTATTTGTGAACGTTTATCATTAATATTTAATAAATTTACTAACCAGACAATTTCACGATAGGAATTATACATCGGAGTCGCGGAAAGAAGTAAAAGACGTAAATTGTCGCTATGTTCCGCAATTTGAAAGAGAAATTTCGCCGTGCTCTTGTTTTTATTGTCGTCAACTAAACGTATATTATGGACTTCATCTACAATAATAAACCGGTTATTAAATGTTTTTTTAATATTTTTAATACGGTATCTTTCACGTTCTTTTTCTTTCACAACAATCGGTGGTATAGCGTTTATTCTTTTACTGGCGTAATTAGAAAATTCTATATATCCCATAAAATCATAATAGGTAGTAATAATAGAATTAATGCTACTTATAACTTTTTCTCTTGACATTCCAGTTAATTGTGATGGATTAATTTCATTAATAAACGTATTTCCAATACAACTCTGTATATTCCATACACCATTTACTTGTTTTAGTTTTCTTTCATTGAACAGTTGAAGCCGAAAATTGTCTTGAACATTGGGAGAAGCAATAATAATAATTTTATGTTTATTTAATCCAACCTGTTTCATATATTTACGGTTTTCTTCGGCAATACCAATCGCACTACACGTCTTCCCTGTTCCAAGTCCGTGATAGAGAAGAAGACTGTTGTAAGGAGTTTGTAATGAAAGAAAGTTTTTCACGAAAATTTGGTGAGGAAATAGTTCAAACTCTGCGTGACAAAGTGTATTTGATTGTTCTTTAATATCATATATATTACCATCATACCTGAAATCATTGAATTCTTTACGTTTGGCGATTTTCGTATTAAAATTTGGGTCATTCAAGTCGGGATATAGGAAGGGGAATTCGTCGGTGGAAGGTTTTTCATTGATTTTATACTCAAATAGTTCTTTAAAGTTTTTAGATTCATTACTGTTTTGTTTAAACTGTTGTTTGTCAAATTCTTTGGAGAAATCCTCTGGTTTTAAAGAGGAAGGTATTATTCCAAACATTGGAGGAGCAGGTATGCTTTCTGGAGTTTTTACTCCTTCGGGACTTTCGCCAATTTTATTGCTTCCTTCGCTTCCCTCGCTTTTTGTTTCTTGTGGGGAGGGTTGAGTAATTGATACTCTATCTGTGTGAATTAATTCTTCATTTTCTATAGTAGGTTCTTTAATAGAATCTTCTGGTTCTTTAAGAGTTTTATTTTCAGATTCCTCTTCCGGAAGAGTTTCGTTTCCAAATTCCTCTTCCGGAAGAGTTTTATTTTCAGATTCCTCTTCCGGAAGAGTTTTATTTTCAGATTCCTCTTCCGGAAGAGTTTCGTTTCCAAATTCCTCTTCCGGAAGAGTTTTATTTCCAAATTCCTCTTCCGGAAGAGTTTTATTTTCAGATTCCATATCTATACTTGATTCATTTAAAGGAATAGGGGGTAATGGTAAATTATCCGGTTCAGTATTTTTAATAATTAAAACATTTTTCTTTGTTTTTATTGGTTCTTTCGTGTTAGTTGATTCGCATAACCCAGTTTTACGGTTTTTGCGTGTACCATTCGGGCATCTTTTACGTTCATTTAAAGGAACTGTATTTTTCCCTTTGTTTGGATCACAGTTGCCGGTTTTACGGTTTCTTCTTGAACCATTCGGGCATCTTTTACGTTCATTTAAAGGAACTGTATTTTTCCCTTTGTTTGGATCACAGTTGCCGGTTTTACGGTTTCTTCTTGAACCATTCGGGCATCTTTTACGTCCAGTTAAAGGATCTATATTGGGTAATTTTAATGATATATTTTTTGATTCACACAATCCTGTTTTCGGATTTTTGCGTGAACCATTCGGGCATCTTTTATGTCCAGTTAACGGATCTATATTGGGTAATTTTAATGATATATTTTTTGATTCACTTGATTCACATAATCCTGTTTTCGGATTTTTGCGTGAACCATTCGGGCATCTTTTATGTCCAGTTAACGGATTTATTGGTATTACAGGTAAATTTGAAGATTGTATATCGGTTTCGGTGAGCGGTTCAACAATGGTTTGATTAGGAGGGCGGGTTGTGGGATCAATGGTCGATTGAAGAGTAGACTGGGTGTAAGGTTGGACAGGTTCTATTATAGAATTTGGAAATTCAATCGGCTTTGGTAAAACAGGTTCTACAGATACTAATGGTTGTAATCCAAAATTCGCTATATTACTTACTATAGGGGGTATTGAATTAATCATATTTTTTTTTGAATCTTTTTTTGGTTTAATCGGATCACAATTACCGGTTTTACGGTTTTTTCGAGTTCCCTTAGGACATTTTTTATTTTTAGTATTTGTAGATTCCATAATATCCGTAATATCCATATTATAAAATATATAATTATTGTATAACTATTTATTGAAACTCCCGTTTATAATTTACTAAAAATTAGTATTTTAGTAAATATTTAACAATATCGGTGTGAATAATATATATATAGATGAGTACACAAATACAAGAGTTAATAAAAGACTTGGATTATATTGAACAATATTGTTCAACAAAATTGCCTGAAACAAAGAAAAAAAAATTGTTATTGAGGTGGCATCCTGATAAAATACTTACGAAATTAGAACTTCATAACTATCCAGATGTCGATTTGGTGGAAAATTATATAAAACCGATATATTTATTTATTATTAGTAATAATAACATACCAGAGATAAAAGTCAAAATAAATACATTAAAGACAAAACTAACAGAACGTATTAAAATTATAGAAAAACATAAAGAAGACGAATTAAAAAAATTATTAGCCAAAGAACAAGCGTTTAAAGAAGCTCAAGAAAAAGCAAGACTAGCCAAAGAAAAATCATTTAAAGAAGCTCAAGAAAAAGCAAGACTAGCCAAAGAAAAAGCATTTAAAGAAGCTGAAGAAAAAGCAACACTCGCCAAAGAACAAGCCATAAGAGAAGCCAATGAAAAAGCAAGACAATTTAATATAATGGATGATAAAGCCAAAATAAAAGAGATTGAACAAAAAGCAATTGAATTTAAAAACCAACAAATAATAAAAGTATCAATTAAAGAAATAGAAAGTATTATTGAAGCGGTGAATAAATACTATATGACTATTAAAGGTATTGAAACTTCTTATTTTGAGGATGATATTTTTCATACCCCAAATGAAGGTAATGATTCTTCTTCTGGAAGTCAACATTTTTTAGACGTTTTTTCTGGTGAAGAAATTATTAGAGATTCGGATAAAGAGATTATTATAGATGATTTTTCGAGTAAAAAATCGTTTAACGATAACGTCCAAGACAAAGAAGCAGAAGAAACACAACGTAAAGCAGAAGAAAAAGTAAATGAAGAATTTACACAAGCAGAAGAAGCACAACGCAAAGCAGAAGAAAAAGTAAATGAAGAATTTACACAAGCAGAAAAAGCACGACGTAAAGCAGAAGAAAAAGTACGGAAAGCAATTGAAGAATTACGGAAAGCAAATGAAGAACGAGAAGCAAATATAATAAAGAAAATAGCAAATAGTAAAAAAGCAGCACAAAAATACGAAGAGGAAATTAATAACATCGCAAATCAAAAACTAATAAAAATAAGAAATGATATATTTAAAAAATATGAAAAATATATATTAAAAAAATATAAATATCGAGCTTATCAAGCACCGGTTAAAAAAAAACAAACCCTACGTAAAGAAGGTTACAAATCATTAAGATCTTTTATACCTATACCGCGAAATAAATCCCAGTTATCTCACCGCGAATTAAATAAAATCACGAGAAAAGGTCAGAGAAAAGATAGAATAAAGACACAAAAAATGGACGTTGATGAACCTGAACCTGGACTTTCTTTTCGTCTTGATCCAACCGCACCAATAATAAATAATTATATGAGTAAGAAAACACGTGAACATTTATTTAATAAAACCAGAAAAATACACCAAATTCCGATGGACATTGAAGATCCGATGGACTTTGAACACGCGCGAACGATATAACCGTTTCACCTATCGACATTTTTACATACAAAAAGTTAGTATTTATACCAAAATAAAAAATTAACTCTTTACCGATTTAATCCGTGGATTAACTTTTTTATTAATTGTATATATATTGTATAATATACTTGACTATATATGGTTTCAAATATTTTAAAATATGTAAAATATTTGAAGTTTGTAAAAATACCGAAAATGTTAAAACAACCGGGTTAACTTTATACTTGGTAACAAAATATTTTTTAACGGGATTTTTGTCCCAATTTAAATCGTCAAGGATGTAAAGACCATCAAAAACGTCAAAGAGTTAATTAAAAATACTGTATTTATTCAAAGCATTTTCTATATTGGTTATCATGCGTTTCTTCTCCACGTTATATGATCGAATTAAAGACAAAGATTCTTTAAAGGATGTCCATTTGATACACGATACTTCTGTTTTTTCAAAATCCCCTGTTTTCAAAGAATTTTCATATGTCATATACATCAAATAATATTTATGTCGGTAACATTTAAGATTCGAACCAATAAATACTTCCTCAAACGTATTGACATTTTTTAAAATAGTCATTTCTTCTTTCGAATAACCGGTTTCTTCCTCCATTTCTCTAACCGCACAGTCGTAGTCATTCTCTCTATAATTACGGCGTCCTTTACAAAATCCCCATTCCGGTTCTTTCCACGATTCGGCATTTAATGTCTCCTGTTCAATCTTTATTTCTTTTACAATATCTGAAATTGTAAAATGTGGCGTACCGTTTACAGCCCACCCATTCTGTAATATATTGAATTTATCACGGGTATTGATTTTATCAGTACCACCCGTAGTTTCAATTAAACACGTATTATTAACATCAGAAGTACTATGTGAGTTTTTCACAACAGAAGAAGGGACATCCTTACGGAATTCATCATTCGGATTAGGTTCGTTGTTTTTCCATAGTTCATACCATAAATATTCAAACGTTTGTGTCATTATTTGGTCTTGTTCAACTACCGACATATCATTAATAAGTCGTTTAATATATTTACGGTTAAAGAGAGAGTATTTGCCTCGTAAAAAATCGACATATGAAATTGTGTCTCTTCTGCGAATCATTAAGTATTGACGTTCTTTCTTATTCGTTTCAGGGCTATACATATAACGAAAAACAATAATACCATAACTAGTAATAGGATTTTTACATTGGTAAAAACCATGTCCGGATTTACCACAATTATTACAATAATTAGTACAATTCGAACCAGTGTTTTCGTGAGGCTTAGCAGATAAGATAAAAGCAGAACGTTTATTATAAACGTTATTTGGCAATTCTTCTTCTATAAATGGGGGTCGATAAGAATGATATTTATTGTTGTTTTTAGTTATCTTTGAAGAAGGATGAAATATATTATTATTGTTCGCGTGTAACGTATGACTTTTATAACAATACGGCTGAGTTAAGCAGTCGTTCGGTATATACGAATATATCGATGGATCAGTTGAATAACGGTTACGCGAAAAAGTCTGATTTTCCCGATAGTTATATATTCCAGATTTATTAATATTATTTTCTCTGTGGGGTAATTTAGTGGACGTGGTGGTTGTAGTAAAAGAGGATGGATCTCGCATATTTTTTGAATCAACGTCAATGTTGGAACGAATGTAGGAGGAGGAGGGGGGGGTCGGGGTATCTAAAATCTTTTTCATTTTATCTATAAATTCGGATCGATCAGATTCAGACAAATAGTGTAATCCTACGTCGACGGGTTGGTTCTTTGGTTGGTTGTTTAAAAAGTAAGGGGATAAGATTCTTTGGAAAATGACAGAATGATCTTTTTCTATAGAAGTATTATATTTATTAGGTTGATAATTCATTGTAAAATAACATATATAATCTTATAGTTATTTTTTATATAACTATATGTATTTTAATAAACCAGCGAAAATAGAACATTCAGGGGAAATTAGGAAGATAAAAAAATTAAACGCGGATGTATGGGGGAGGCATTATTGGTTTTTCTTACATACTGTCGCTTATAAATATCCCGATTTCCCGAATGCCGTGACGAAACGAAAATACTACGATTTAATCAGTAATTTTCCAATTTTTATTCCGGACGAAGAAATGGGGAATCGTTTCGCGTCGCTTTTAGATAAATATCCAGTAACGCCCTATTTAGACAATCGGGAGTCATTTATTCGGTGGTGTTGGTTTATACATAATAAAATTAATCATATATTGGATAAAGACGAAATTGACCTATATGAATCTATTGATAGATATGTTGAAGAATATGAACCTCCTATATTAAAAAACGGATGGTGGATTAATGGCTACTGGTTTTATAGTAAAAAAAATGTTGTGTTTTTAGTCTTGTTACTAGTTTTAATTACTATTCTAGTGTATTTTTCATATTTGAACCGTTTCTAAAAGTTTACTTACCTCTCCCACCCCCCACTCACCCACTCCATCAAATATTTTATGATAATTTATAAAATATTTGTAATTATATATGGTTGTATGGTTTGTAGTAAATGATAAATAACACGAATAATCTCGTAAAATAATTCGAGTATATTATCAATGGCTATTTCGTTAATATCAATATATGTATAATAGTAATTATTCATTTTTAGTATCTCAATAAAACCATGTATAACAGGGTAAATAGAATCAATTTTTTACATTTTATTGTCACGTACGTAAATAAATCGTTGAAATATGGGATTATTTAATTGATTTTGTGGCGTGTGTTGTGTTACTTTATGTGCGATGGCACGATATAATTTAAACCCGGGGTATCGTTCATCTCCCGTTTTTTTGTAAAGAATGCTTTTCCCCTTATCATCTAAACACCATTCATATATAATTGTTTGAAATTTGTCGAGTTTCTTCAATGAAGGTTTATGGTTATTTCCATCAATAATAAAATCGTATATACTACATCCTAACCGACAAAGATCGAAACTGTAATTCGGTAATACAGTCGTCTTTTTCTGGTTATGAAATGGTGGAAAATTGTATTGGGTTGATGCGTCACCTTGGGGGGAGAAACTATCGCTACAAAATATCTTATTTTGGAATTTATATATCGCTCTTCCAAAATCAATAATCTTGTAAATACGTCCATAAGTTGGAACACGATAATTAATATTATTATATTTGTAATATAAATATTTTTGATTAGTATTTACATAAGTTATATTATTTGTATGGAGGTCGTTGTGAGTAAAATGGAAGACTTTTTGGTATACAATAAGAGTCATAATTATTTGAAATAGAGCAGAAATACCGGTTTTTTCATCGATTAAATCATCCATAAACAATTGATCGAGAGTTCCGTCGCACTTTTCCATACAAATTAATTGTATAGGAAAATTCTTAATATATGCGTGAGTCTCATTATCGGGGTTTTCATCCTCATCTTCCCATTCTTCGTCATCCTCCTCTTCCTCGTTGTCATCTTCCTTACCTTCCTCTTCCTCGTTGTCATCTTCTTCCATTTCTCGGTCATCTTCCTCTTCCTCGTTGTCATCTTCTTCTTCGCTTTCCTCTTCCTCGCTTTCTTCGCTTTCCTCTTCCTCACTTTCATCACTTTCCTCTTCCTCGTCGTCGCTGTCATCTTCCTTGCATTCGTCCTCTCCGGTATTCGTTTTAGAATATAATTCCACCGGTTCATCTTGTCCTTCTTCCCCCATATTCGTTTCCAATTCGGTTATTTCAATTGGTATTATTTCATCAACGTCAATATGTCTCGACTTTTCACTGTATATATGTAGTTTTTTGCGGTTCCCATTTGAAGAACTCGTACTATTATCTGATTTTAACGACGTTTTCAAATTCTCTAAAACGAACAACTTATCAATGTTTGATTTAAAGAATTCAAAATTCTCCAAATACTCAACATCTTCTTCAATATTTATCTTAAAATGTTCTTGAATACCTAAATATGAACCATAATAATCAATACCGTGTTGAAAATTAAAATTATTTAATAAAAGACTCGATAGATAATAAAACAAACAATCAACATAAGAAGCATTATGTATAAATGCCAACTTCGAATCAATCGTTTTACTACCTTCTTCCATAAACCTATCCGATCCGTTACCAATAAACCCAGGTAATTTTACCGCCGTGTCGCTACTTAATACAGCGGTAGTTCCATATTTACCCGCCATGTAACGAACCGGGTCAATAAGGGGTGAAAATTTAATGTATAATTCTTTCTCAAAGCTTTTACCGGTAGTTATATCAATAATTTTAGAAGGAATTTTCGCTTCATCTTGAAAGACACAATGGTATTTATGATTAAATGTCACATTGTTATAATTCTTTTCATTTAATTCAAAGAAAACGGAATATAGAGGATTATATTGTTGTATATGCCGAATGTTAAACGGATTATAAAAAAGACTATCTGTATCATCGGTTGAAGAGATGACGGGATTATTTAGATGAACCTGTGTATTTTTTGTCTTATGGTAATTGAAAAAAGGCGTAATATCTCCTATAGTATCTATGTTTTGTTCTAAAACGGATTCTTTAGAAGTATTTGGGTAATTATTATTTTTCTTTAAAGAAGTAAAAGAAGCCATATACATTCTTTAGTAAAACTAAATTTATTAAAAAAACGCGGTTATATGTAAATATGGAATACCAACAAATAATTATACTTACTATTACAGTAGTATCTTGTTTATTACTATACTTTATATACTTTACTTTCTTTGATCGATCCCCTATCCTTCCAAAGAAATATCCGTATGTTCATTCAAACAATTACGACAAAATACCGAAGATTGTTTATCAAACGTGGCACACTCATAAACTTCCCCCTAAAATGAAAGAAACAAACGAAGAATTCAAAAAAAATAATCCTGAATTTAAATATATTCTATTTAACGATGTCGAATGTCGCGAATTCATAAAAACACATTTTGACGATTCAGTATTGAATGCGTATGACAACCTTATCCCCGGTGCGTTTAAGTCCGACTTATGGCGTTATTGTGTTTTATTTATTAATGGAGGAGTGTATTTAGATATTAAGTATGCCTCAATGGATGAATTTCATTTAATAGACCTATTTGATACGGAAAAATACCCAATTCCAATGGTGGTTGAAACCAGTCCACTATATGTATATACTGGTCTTTTAGTAACCCCCCCTGGAAACCCATTATATGATGTTTGTATTCGTCGTATTGTTGAGAATGTGGAAAATAAGTTTTATGGTAATTCTCCGATGGCCCCTACGGGACCGGAATTGTTTGGATCATTGATTGACGAGACGGATAAAGAACGGGCAGTTCTTTTTTATTATGATGATTATTTTTTGAAAGAAGGCGAAGAAGAAATACGCGCGAAATACCGAAAACGGGGATTTATTAAAGACACTCGAACCGAAGAAAATGTCCTTTGTCATTATTTGGATTATCGGATTGAACAATGCGAGTATTCAAAGACGGGATATTGGATGAACCTTTGGGCAAATAAAGATATATATATCTCCAGGAAACCGTAGGTTTCC